>Ga0209511_1000099_pt1 | contig 119018 bp, 100 predicted proteins | sample SSSSmetaG_FD_184141 | JGI IMG/M metagenome (GOLD analysis project Ga0209511, IMG submission 184141) | Glacier valley bacterial and archeal communities from Borup Fiord, Nunavut, Canada, to study Microbial Dark Matter (Phase II) - ​SSSS... | ecosystem: Environmental > Aquatic > Freshwater > Ice... | reverse complement strand
CCTAATTTTTCAACAAATTTAATTCAAAATAAAGAATAAATTTGCAAAAGCTTTCGGCTATAACAGACAATAGGAATGAAAAACCAAAATTTCAATTACATCGATTCCCTTTTACGATTCAAAAGACAAGATACTGAAATAGTTAAAATTGGGATGGTAACACTGGGAGGATTGTATCCCATTCGGCTTCAGTCGATGACAGACACTGACACTAAAGATACTGAAGCAACAGTCAACCAGATAATTCGAATATTGGATGCCGGTGCTGATTTTGTCCGGGTTACCGTTCAGGGGTCAAGGGAAGCGGAGAATTTACAAAATATCAGAGCGGAGTTGGATCGCAGAGGTTACCCCAACCCTCTTGTCGCAGATGTTCATTTTAATCCGGCTGCAGCAGAAACCGCCATCAAATATGTACGAAAAGTAAGGATTAATCCAGGAAATTTCTACGATAAACGTGCTACATTCGAGAAGGTTAATTATACCGATGAGGAGTACCGTGAAGAACTCGCCAGAATTGAAGAGCGGTTTGTCCCGTTTATCACAGAATGTAAGGAACGTGGTACTGCATTACGCATTGGTGCCAATCAGGGATCACTCTCCGACCGGATTATGAGCCGCTATGGCGATACACCGGCCGGAATTGTGGAGTCGGTCATGGAATTCCTCAGAATTTGTAAAAAGCAAGATTATCACAATATTGTTGTTTCCATTAAGTCAAGCAATACCCGAATGATGGTTTATACCGTACGGTTGATGAACTATCGGATGCGTTTGGAGGACATGAATTATCCTTTTCATATTGGTGTTACTGAAGCGGGTGAAGGAGAGGATGGAAGAATAAAATCGGCTGTCGGTTCAGGTGCACTTTTGGCGGATGGAATTGGCGATACGATTCGGATTTCTCTCACTGAAGATCCGGCTGCAGAGATTCCGTTTGCACGCAAACTCGTTGACGTATTTAAAGGAAGGGAGAATCATGCTCCTATCAAAGCGCCTCTTGTTGCTCAAACGAATCCATTTGAATACGAACGACGTTCAACCAGGCCTGTTAATGATATAGGAAGTAAGAAGCCTGTTGTAGTAGTCGGCAGTCTAAATAAATATACCCGCGAAGAGATCCGCTCGGTTAATTCTGGTATTGAACCCGAGTATTTTTACGACGGTAAGCGTGTTGTTGACCGCGGGAATAAGTCATACCCGATTTTATCGCTTGAAGATTATCTTTTCAACGACAATTACACGGGTCAGATGCGCTTTGTAAGGGTCAATAAAAAGACCTACGACGTTTTCAAGGAGGAAAATCCCGAAATCATCGAAAAGCTAAAGAGAGAGCGAAAAGTTATCCTGATCATGGAGAGCGATAACCTTAATTGTTCTGCAGAGATGCGTGCTTTCTTTATGGAGTTGGATGCTCATATATGCAAAAATCCTGTGATTCTTCACCGATCATACAAGGAAAATAATTACGAAGATCTTTTGATTAAAGCTTCGACAGATCTGGGTGGTTTATTTATTGATGGATATGGTGACGGAATTTTGTTGACCAACGAGGGGAATATCGGTTATAACGAGTTGAAGAATCTTGCTTTTGGCATTTTACAAGCCAGCCGGATGCGCGTAACGAAGACCGAGTTCATCTCCTGCCCGGGATGTGGAAGAACCCTTTTTGACCTTCGTGATACCCTTGCTGAGATTAAACGGAGCTTCAACCATTTGAAGAACCTTAAGATTGGAATCATGGGTTGCGTTGTGAACGGTCCCGGCGAAATGGGAGATGTCGATTACGGATTTGTCGGTGCCGGCAAGGGGAAGATAAATCTCTATAAAGGTCAGAAATTGATCAAACGCCATGTCGATACCGAAAATGCAGTTGAAGAACTCAAAAAATTGATGATGGAATATGGTGACTGGAAAGCACCGGTATAATTAATGCTGTAATTCGACGATTTGGCAATTCGACAATGGTAGAATTTTCAGATTTTTAGGTTCCTAATTTGTCCATTGTCGAATTGTCACATTTACAAATTGCCGAATCGTTAAAAGAAATCGCTTTCACTAACCGGAGGAGCATCCTCTTTCATCACCTTCGAGCAATCAAGATCCATATTAAATCCTTCCGGTGCTTGAAAACGGGTCTCCTGTGATAAACCTAAGGTGCGATCGCGGTACACTTTATTCATAAAGTAGCCATAAACGGGCAATGCCATGTTTGCTCCCTGTCCCATAGAAAGCCCTTCGAAGTGAATAGCACGCAAATCACCGCCTGTCCAGACACCTGTTACCAACTCTGGGGTAATGCCCATAAACCATCCATCCGATTGATTTTGAGTTGTTCCTGTTTTCGCGGCAATATCAGCAGTTAAACCGCCATAAATGCGGCCAGATCGAAGTCTTGCACTTGTTCCTTCATTTACAACCCCTTCCATTAGATTTAGCATCAGGAATGCTGTTTTTGCATCAATGGCATCGTGGTGTTCAGGTGAGAAACGTGAAAGAATTATGCCGTTTTTATCTTCAATTCGTGTTACAAAGATTGGTTTTGTATATACGCCATTGTTGGCATACGTACCATATGCAGCAACCATCTCGTAGATACTAACATCTGATGTTCCCAGGAACATCGACGGTACAGCATCGATCGGACTTGTGATTCCAAGTTTTCGCATCATATTGGCCATAGATTGCGGATTAAACTGCTTCATTACCCATCCCGATACCTGGTTGACTGAATTGGCAAGTCCCCATTTTAAGGTAACCATGCGACCGTCGTAATCGGTATGTCCCGAATTCTTTGCCGTCCAGGTTCGACCGTCGGACAAGTAAAAAGTCTGTTCGGCATTAGGAACCAGCGTACATGGCGAATAGCCGTTTTGCATGGCCAACGTGTAAAGAAATGGTTTTACAGTCGAACCGACCTGCCTTTTCCCTAATTTTACCATGTCGTACATGAAATATTTGTAGTTTGGTCCACCAACCCAGGCTTTTACATGGCCGGTTTTTGTCTCCATGGTCATCATCGCCGACCGAAGGAATCCAAGTGTATATTTCACCGAATCGAGTGGCGTCATCGTGGTATCAATCTCTCCACGCCAGCTGAATACTGTCATCTCTGCTGGTTTACTGAACTCTTTTGTGATCTCATTCTGATTCATTCCCTGATTGCGGAGTTGACGGTATCGCTCGCTTTGTTTGATTGAAAAATTGAGCAGGTTATTTGCCTCTTCGTCGGTCATGGAATTCGGGAATGGCGGATTACGTAATATCTTGATTCTTTTATCGAATACTGGTTGTATTTCCAGACTAAGGTGTTGTTTTATCGCATATTCGGCATAGGTTTGCATCCGCATGTCAATTGTCGAATAGATCTTCAATCCGTCAGAATGGATGTTATACGGAGTTCCATCTGGTTTTAGGTTTTTATGGCACCATCCATACAAAGGGTTTGTTTCCCATTCGAGTGAATCTTCGTAAAACTGTTGGTTCTGCCATGCTCCATATTTTTCACGGTCAGGTTTCTGCGACATCAGAATGGTACGCAGATATTCTGTAAAATAAGTCCCCGGACTTGATTTGAAGTCTTCTTTATGGTAATTTAACTCCAAACCTTTCACCTTCAGTGCGTCGTACTCTGCTTTAGAAATGGTTCCGAATTTTCGTACCTGATTAAGTACAATATTTCTGCGTTGTTTTACAATTTCAGGACGTCGAAGCGGATTATAAAGCGAGGGGTTTTTAGCCATTCCGATCAACATGGCAGCCTGTTCAAGCGTGAGTTTATCGGGTGTAATGCCAAAGTAGATCTGGGAAGCCGATTTTATTCCAACGGCAAGGTTTAAAAAGTCGAATTTATTGAGATACATGGTAAGGATCTCTTCTTTGGTGAAATTGCGTTCGAGTTTTACGGCAATGATCCACTCTCTGAATTTTCGGAAGGCCAAATCCTTCTTACTATCCATCTCCTCACGGGGAAACAGCATCTTGGCCAATTGCTGACTGATGGTACTTCCTCCTCCTGAACTCTCATCATTGGTGAGAATTCCTTTAACAACCCTTAATAGCCCTCTGATATCAATTCCTGAATGGTCATAAAAACGCTCATCTTCGGTTGCAATAAGTGCTGTAATTACATTTTGATTGATTTGCTCATAGGGAACATAGGTCCGGTTCTCCTTATAGAAAAATTTGCGCATTACCACACTGTCACTTGAATAAACTTCGGATGCCAGTGATGATTCAATATTTTCAAGTTCTGTCAGTGTTGGCATAAAACCCAGCTTGCCATTCGCAACCAGGGAAAATAAAATGATAATCAAGAGAATACCAATTCCGAAGATGCTCCAGAATATTTTGATGTATTTATTAAACGGATGATCTGTACCAGTCATAAACGAATTTATTGGAATTTTACAAACTTACATGAAAAAACTTAAAGTGGGAGAGGAGGTATTGCGAAATCGCCTTAAGGAAGCTTAAATTTTGCCTGTGCAGCTTGAAATGTTCAAAAAAATAACCGGCTGTTGACCGGTTATTCTGAATGTCGTGGATGTAATTGTATTTATGCTAACTGAATCTAAAATGTTCAATCAATTTATTTTGATATAAAGATTGGAAGGTGTGGTAGTAATATTACCAGAAGCATCAGTACAGGTAACTACAAAATTGTAATCTCCGGTCGAAAGAGGGGCTGCATTAATATCTAAAGGAATCAGTATATCGTAGGTGATATCTTTTAGCTTAAGACCAGTAGGAAAATTAACTGAACCTTTTGTATAACTCCATGGAACTGGCGATGGTACATTTTTTAATATAAAACCTCCAGCAATCTTTTTCGTAATAGCAATGTCATAGCTTGCGAGTTTGTCATTATCCGTGAAAGTGGCCTCAAAATTAATAGTGTTTCCTGGAATAAATATCTGTCCAACAGTCGGTTTCGTAATCGATACGCTTGGCTTTGTTGTATCGGGAATTATTGGATCAGGTGTCGTCCCTCCTTTTTTACATCCATTAACCACTGTGATCAGTAAGGTAATAAAAATTAAATGTTTAATCGCAGTCTTCATAGCTTTTTGACTATAAGTTTAAGTTTTCTTGTGGAATATTTAGCTTAATAAACAGCATAATGGTGATTGATCCATAAGATAGTAGTGAACCAGGAAAATATTCTATTGTAAAGGTAATAATTCAGCTTTATGCTTCAACGTTTTATCTGAAATTTTTATAATCAAAATGCAAGATTTGTGGCAACGAAGGTTGCTTCATGTCTTTTTCAGAGAGTTGAATCTTGTCTGGTGATAAAACCCAGTCAATGTTTATTTGAGGATCATCCCATGCAAGCCCTCCATCAGCACCTGGATTATAGTAATTGTCGCATTTATAGGAGAATACTGCCGTTTCGCTGAGGACTACAAATCCATGTGCAAATCCCCGTGGTATGTAAAGCTGACGATGGTTTGCTTCTGATAGATGCACTGGTACATGTTTCCCGTAAGTTGGGGAACCAATCCTGATGTCAACAGCAATATCCAGAACTTCTCCTTGCAAACACTGCACAAGTTTAGCCTGTGTGGCTGGTGGCTTTTGAAAATGAAGCCCGCGTAAAACACCAAAACTTGATTTCGACTGATTGTCCTGAACAAATTGAATTTGACCTACCTGTTTTTCAAAAATATCCTGCCGAAACGATTCAAAGAAATATCCACGATGGTCACCAAACACATCGGGTTCAAAAATCAATACTTCAGGAATTTGAGTGGTAATAACTTTCATTAATTGGGTTTTTAATTGAATGATTATTCTGCGGCTAACCGGATAAGGTATTGTCCGTACTGATTTTTAATCATCGGTTGTGCCAAAGCAATCAACTGATCTTTTTGAATCCATTCGTTATGATAAGCGATCTCTTCGGGGCACGCTACTTTTAATCCCTGACGGGTCTCAATTGTTTCGATAAAGTTCGAAGCCTGTATCAGGGATGTGTGAGTCCCGGTATCCAACCATGCAAAACCACGCCCCATTGTGGATAATCGCAACTGCTTAAGATTCATATATTCTTGATTAACAGTTGTTATTTCCAGTTCGCCTCGCGGAGATGGTTTTATATTTTTAGCAATTTTGATTACTGAGTTGGGATAAAAGTAGAGTCCCACAACCGCGTAATTCGATTTTGGCGCAACCGGCTTTTCTTCGATCGAAAGGACATTCCCTAATTTGTCGATCTCTGCAACACCATACCTTTCGGGATCAGAAACGACATACCCGAAAATAATTGCCTTTTGCTCATTTTTGACAAGTTCAACCGATTCGCGAAGCATTCCTGAGAAACCATAACCGTAAAAAATATTGTCTCCCAAAACGAGGCAAACATCGTCGTTCCCGATAAATTCTTCACCCAGGATAAAGGCCTGAGCAAGTCCATCGGGAGATGGTTGTATTTTGTAGGAAATATTAATTCCCCAATCTTTTCCTGTCCCTAACAACCGTTCGTACATCGGGATGTCTTCTGGTGTGGAGATTAGTAGAATATCCTTTATTCCCGCGAGCATCAATGTCGACAATGGGTAGTAGACCATTGGCTTATCATAGACTGGCAACAATTGCTTGGACACCCCTTTTGTGATTGGGTACAACCGCGTTCCGGAACCTCCGGCAAGTATTATTCCTTTCATAATGAATTTTTTAAATGAAATGGTGCTGGTATATTTTATTTAATAGCTTTAATGTTGATGTTTCATACTTCCGTCTTCACCGTTTTACCGTTCTATTGAAATCAATATTTCTTTTTAGTTGTGCCATCGTGATGTAAATCAATACTCCGACAAATGTGCCAATTGAATTGCCTGCAATATCGTAAAGATCGAATGACCGACCCATATGCATCATATATTGGAAGAGTTCCATGACTGCCCCCCAACTAATCGAGAAGAGAACGATCAGGTAATACCAAATGTGTTTGATTTCAGCGTGCATTGACCAACATGCCAACCAGGTAAGACCCATATACAAACAGGTATGTACAATTTTGTCAGCCCCCGGAAATAAAGGAATATCCGGAAAGTCATTAGGCGGAAGCAGTGAGAGAAAAGCAATGATGCTTAGGTATATCAGGCTAAGTGTAATCCGGAGCCATTGTGGAATTGAAAAGAGAAGTGATATCATTTATTTACAGTGAAATCTATTACGATATTTAATATTTTTTGAAATAATTTTAAGTGACAAATTTAAAAAATGTTTTTGTTAAAAAATATTGAGAAATCATAGAGATTGAGTCAGATCAGTGTTTGAACTAAAAAATCTCAATTTTCAATTTTTTGTCTTCTCATATTGGTTTCAAAACAATCAATTCCCATGCTTTAAACTTACCTTCTGATTTTAAGCTGAATTCCGTTTTTGATCGGGTGATCCGAAACCAAAACAAGATATCCACCGCCTCCTGCACCCGAGATCTTCCATCCCAATGCTTCAGGTTCGTAAAAATTTATTTGCTCAAGGATATAGGGATTTACCATATGAGGGAACATGGCAATCTGTGCTTCAAATGATTTTTTGACACTTTTACCAAAAGCTTTTAAATCTTTGTCTGCAATAGCTTTCCATACACCTTCTGCAGCATCGGCAAGCAGTTGAGCGCTCTCCTTGTCTATTTTAGTGTTCGTCAATACATTATAACCATTCATACGTGGCGACAGGTTGATCAGCCACAAATGTTGTTCAATCCAGTCCAATGTCGTTTCATCGGTGATTGAACTGATTTGATTTGGCCAATAGTTCTCACGTGGATAATCAAGTTTATTGACTCCAGGATAAACAATTCCTATCGAATCCTGGGAACCGCTGACATAACTTGTACCAGGAGGATTTTCGACACAGAACAACGTTCTGGCCAGTTTTTCTTTATCGCCTTCAGGAATATCTGTTTGCCAAAGTTCGATTGCTTTTGCCCTTGTACTACTCGACATTCCGGATCTGTCATTGAACTCATATTCGGGTTCAATCGAAATGGTGACCACTGGTCCGGGAGCATATTTTGAAACAAAAGGCTGATCGAGCCATCCTCCTGCCAGGTCGAGCCGGAAAGGAATTTTACATTCTTTACGCAATGCAGTCGTTGATCGGGCTGGAAGTCCCTGATGGGGAATTCGCTTACTCACTTCCAGGGTGATACCATGTCTTTTACAAAATTCCTGCTTGTCGGGTGTAAAACCATCTTCGTTGACGAAGAAGATATCGGGGTGCAATTCTAAAACCTCTTTTTCGAAATCCATCAGCCCCGATCCGCTATTGATCCAGGCATCTTTGACCATTCGAAGCGCTTTTACCATATACAGTCGTTCACGATCGGTATTAATCGTTTTTCGGCCTTTCAGCTGACTAATTGTCTGGTCTGATCCCAAACCGACAAACAGATCGCCATAGGATGCTGCCTCCTCAAAAAATGCCACATGCCCAGAATGGAGCATATCATAACAGCCGGATACAAATACTTTTTTTGACATAGATGCGAATTAATACGAATTATATACGAATTGAAGAAAATTAGACCGATGGGGCGACATGGCGACATGGCGATGATTTAGAGACACCATTTTTCAGGTGAGTTGATCATGATGACCAGTTGAGATAGAATATGGTCATATTTGTCATAAAGCGATGCATGTTTCTCCTTGTCAATGTAATTAAATTCTAATGAGAAATCGAGCCAGACCTGTGTTTCAGCAGCTTCAGCCTCTGCGTCTGAAAGTTTTACAACAAATGATTTTGGATATCTTCTTTTTCTAAACGCTTCGGCAGTGTTGGCGCAAACAGACCTCGAACTTCGCCTGATTTGATCGGTTAGTGAGTATTTTTCTTCTGGAGGAAAGGATCTCGAAACATGATATATTTCCACTGCTGCCTGAAAGGCTAACTTATAAACCTGTAGATCTTTATGTGTTCTAATTTTGTCCATCGTTTTTCGGTTCTAAATTATCTGTAATAATCGTTTTAAATTTCTCCCCGTCTCCCCGTCGCCTGAATCGGCTTCGTTTCGAATTAATTACCTGTACTCAGATACCATTCTAACAATCGTTCCACACCTTCTCCAATCTCAATCTGATGTTTCCACCCTAATTCATGAAGTTTTGTAGGGTCAGTCAGCTTACGCATTGTTCCATCGGGTTTTGAATCATTGAAGACCAATTCACCGTTGAAGCCAACTTTATCTCTGATCAGATAAGCTAAATCGCGAATGGAGATCTCTTTACCAGTGCCAATGTTGATGTGCGTGTTCCGAATTTCGTTAGTCGCGGATAGCACGGATTCGGGCGGATTACACGGATTGACATCCTTGAAATCTACGCGTTCCATCAGGTAAACACAGGCATCAGCCATCTCTTCGCTCCAAAGGAATTCACGCATGGGGGTCCCGGAGCCCCATATCTCGACAGATACTTTTTGAGGGAGAGAGGAGGAGAGGGGGAGAAGAGGAGAAGGGGAGAGCGTGATGCCGTATTTTGCCAGTATTGCAATAATTCCGTTCTCACTTTCTCCTATTCTCCTATTCTCATCTTCACCTTGTCTCTTAGTCTCTCTATCGCTCAGTCTCTCCCTCTCTCCTTCGCCGCTTACTCCTTCAATCGGTCTTTTTTTCAGATCTTCCCGAATGGCATCCATGTTATTTTCTTCCAGACATTTGCCAAGGTACATTTTTCGGAGCATCGCAGGAAGAACATGTGATTTTTCGAGATCGAAATTGTCATTAGGACCATATAGATTGGTAGGCATTACCGAAATGTAATTGGTGCCGTACTGCATGTTGTAGCTTTCGCACATCTTGATCCCGGCAATTTTAGCAATTGCATAAGGTTCATTCGTATATTCCAATGGTGCGGTTAACAGGCAATCTTCGGTCATAGGTTGAGGCGCATCGCGCGGATAGATGCAGGTACTTCCCAAAAAAAGTAATTTCTTTACATTATTGAGATAAGAGGCATGAATCACGTTGTTTTGAATCATCAGATTCTCGTAGATAAATTGCCCGCGATAGGTGCTGTTGGCAACAATTCCACCCACCTTTGCAGCCGATAAAAAGACATACTCTGGCTTCTCCTTTTCAAAGAAAGCATTTACGGCAATGGTATCCTGAAGATTTAATTCATCGTGTTTTCGTCCGATCAGGTTGGTATACCCTTTCGACAGAAGGTTTTTCCAAATTGCAGAGCCAACTAACCCATGGTGGCCGGCTACATATATTTTAGATTCTTTATTCATTATTAAAAGGTATTAAACGGATTAATGCGGATTACACGGATTTCGGTGGTGTATGAATTCCTTTTCCAATGCTTCCTGATAAACAGACCCCAAAGCCACAACCTAATTGTTTGTGAACCTGCATGCAAGCCCCAATTATACGGTGTGTCTCGTTTTCAAAAAGTAGTGTCATCTTTTTAATTCGTGAAATCCGTTATAATCCGTGAAATCTTTGCTATTCGAAATAATTCAATGTCCTGTATCCGCCTTCCCTGAGCCATGCGTCTTTCTTCATCAGTTTAATGTCCGATTGCATCATGTCCTCAACAAGACCTTTAAGATCGTATTGTGGTATCCATCCTAATTTAGTATTTGCCTTTGTCGGATCGCCAATCAGCAGATCAACTTCAGTTGGACGGAAATAGGCCGGGTCGACACCTACTATCTGGGAGGGAGAGAGGGGGTGACTGAGAGAGGGGGAGTGGGAGGGAGTGGGAGAAGAAGAAATGCGTGATTTGATCCCTGCAAGGTATTGTTCCCCGACCGTTTCATTGAATATTTTATCATCTACGGCTGTAATGAAACCTTTCTCGTCGGCTCCTTCGCCTGAAAAAGATATTTCCAGGCCAATTTCGTCAGCTGCCATTTTGATAAAATCGCGGATGGTAGTTGTAATGCCTGTGGCAATAACATAGTCATCTGCTTCGTCTTGCTGAAGTATCAGGTACATGGCCTTGATATAATCCTTGGCATGACCCCAGTCGCGTTTCGAAGAGAGGTTTCCAAGGAAGAGACGATCCTGCATTCCCAAAGCGATCTTACTAATAGCACGTGTAATCTTTCGTGTTACAAACGTCTCTCCTCTGATTGGACTTTCGTGGTTAAACAGAATGCCATTGCTTGCGTGCATTCCATAGGCTTCGCGGTAGTTGACTGTAATCCAGTAGGCATACATCTTTGCTACGGCATAGGGTGACCGAGGATAGAACGGCGTTTTTTCCGATTGTGGGACCTGCTGCACCATTCCATACAATTCGGAGGTAGAAGCCTGGTAAATACGTGTCTTCTTTGTCATTCCAAGTAATCGTACCGCTTCGAGCAATCGAAGTGTTCCGATTCCATCTGCATTGGCGGTATATTCCGGTGTTTCGAAACTTACAGCAACATGGCTCATGGCTGCCAGGTTATAAATTTCATCGGGTTGAGTTTCCTGTACAATTCGTGTGATATTCATCGAGTCAGTCATATCTCCATAGTGGAGCATGAAATTTCGGTTCTCGACATGCGGATCCTGATAAATATGATCAATGCGTTCGGTATTAAACATCGACGAGCGGCGTTTTATACCATGGACGATGTATCCTTTTTTTAATAGGTACTCGCTTAGATAAGCGCCGTCCTGTCCTGTAACACCGGTAATTAATGCGATTTTTTGTGTCATTTTACAAATGATAAATATTAATGGTTAAATATGCAATGTTTTTATTAAACTTCATCCTCTCTTTATAGAAATAAAACATATTTTCAGAGTTTTTATCATTGGCTTATGATTATCTTTTGCCTTTCCCCTTATACCTAAAAGAAAGGGATTGTAAATCGTTTTTGATAAGTATAAGTTTTATTTCATGCCTTAATATTTCTGCCAGATGTCCTGTTATTTTTTAAGTGCATGAAATTTATATGATATTATAAATGAGTCTAATGCATGATTAAATGCTTTAGACTCATTTACAAAAAAACAGCTTGTTAAGGGGTAAAAGTTTAATTGGTCAGGCAACTAAAGCACTCCTGAAATTTCAATCGGCTGTGATTAATTCCTTACGGTTTGTGGGGAATCTTGTTTGTAAAAATGGGTTTTGACATGTTGTTTATTCTGAGGTATACTGCTCATTATCTTAGGTCTCACTGGTAAGTCTTTAAAAACCCTGTAGGCAAAATTGCTTTTAGGGGAAATAATAGTCCAGGCGGTTAAGAGAATAAGCACTATATCTGTGTATAGTGAAAGGTGATTTTGATACCAAAGTTCCAGTTCACCCTTGTATGGGGAAATATGTTTTGCATAGAATTCCTCTAATGGCATTTTTGTCTCTGATAACAATTGCTCCTCATTTCTGAACACAATAGAGCCGATACCCGTAAGACCAGGTTTTACATTATAAATAACAGATTTGACAAAGTCAGAATAAGGGTCGAAAGTCTTATCAACAAGAGGTCTGGGTCCAACAATACTCATATCGCCTTTCAGAACATTAATTAATTGAGGTAATTCATTGATTTTTGTTTTTCTCAGGAAGTTTCCCATTGGCATTATTCGCGGATCGTTTTTGGTAGTGTATAGTCCCGTACCAAGATTAGGACTTGCCTTAAGCATCGTTGCAAATTTCCATATATTGAAATTCTTGTTTTTATAACCGATACGTTTCTGAAAATAAAATACATAGTGCTCACCAGTGAGTAATAGTCCAATACATACAGGAATTAATATTGGGGAAATGACAATCAGTGTAATTGATGCGAACACAATCCCGAGAATATTTTTAAAAAATAATTTATACATATCGTTAATTTATTAAATAATTCAGATTGAAAACGATACAAAAAACAATTTCTTAGTGCGAAAACAACTCTTTAAGCAACTACATTTGAGAGTCAAGGTGTTTTCCTTTTTCAATATGGTCAAAGTTGGGCAGGTAACGTTTTAGAACATCTACAATCGCAGCTTTTGTTACATTTTGCGATTCGAATAAGGTGTGAAGCTGGGTAAAGATTGTATTTACTTCAAATATACTTCTTTTTTTTGAATTTTTTACGACTCCCAGATTAATAAATGAATCGTTATCGAGCTCTTCTTTTTCGGTATAAAACTCTTCAAAAGCCTTTTCTCCTGAGGTGTCGGAACCGAAAAAGTAGATGGGATAGGTTGGCGACGGGGCGACGGGGCGATTGGGCGACAGGGCGATGGGATTAAGAAACAACGCTTTTTGTTTGGCTTCGTCTTCTGTTTTGCAAATATCCGGAGTTAAGCCGAGTGTTTCTAAAAGATCCAATGCAATTTGATCAAAAGGGATCATGTCACGATTTTCATCCAGCTTCGGAAAGAAAATATCTCCCGACTCGCCCATTATAGATGCAATAAGACACAACTCGCCTGATTCCTGAGGGGAAACAAAAAAACGACGGATGCCAAGCGGACAAGACCATGGTTGATGTTTACTAAGGCGTTCAAGAAAACCTAAAGGCAAACTTCCATTTGAGAAAGCGACATTGGCAAAGCGTGCTGTTTTAATTGGTAGTTTATCGGAATAAGCCATAATCAACTCTTCCATTAATTTTTTGCTCGCACCCATGATGTTTACAGGATTGGCGGCTTTGTCTGTTGAAACACAGAAAAAATGTTCTGGCGGAAACTCCAGCAATAAATCAAGGAGTTTTCGGGCCCGAAGTACATTATTTTCGATCATGGCCTCTATTGAAAAAATGTCTTTTTCGCTACGCACATGCTTATGGGCGGCAAAGTTGGCAACAATTTCAAATGGTCCGTGATGGCGAAATATTTTTTCAAATACCCGGTCACCAAAATTAACCGGGTAGGTTATGAAATCATTTGGAATATTGAATTCAGTTGAACTTCTTAAGTCGCGTACCAATTCCGTTAATCCATTTTCGTTGATATCAACAACAACTAATTTTCTGATATCAAATTTTGAAATAGCTTTAATATAAGATGATCCAATGGTTCCGGCTCCTCCAATGACCAATACTGATTTGTTCTGAATTCGATTACTTAAAGATGTAAAATGCTTGTCAAGATCTGGCTTCAAAAGGCTTTCTTGTCTTAATGTAATATGATTCTGTATGAAGGAATCAGTATTGAAATTGAATTGCATAATTGTCATAATTAGGTTTCGAAAAGAGTAAATGTTTTCTTTAGTTCTTTAACGGCTGATTCGGGCATTTGTTTCACACCTAGGACGCTCTTAATTTTTTGATTGGAAACCACGTATGATTCAGTTAGTTTTTTTAATCGTTCACTGTCTAACGGAAGATGAAAGAGATCCCCAATCCGTGCAATGATGGTTATCAATTTAACGGGTATTTTCAATATCCGGGCTTCTTTATTGCGCGACGATGCCATCAGCTTTATCAGCTCATTGGTCGAAATTGCTTCATCGTCGGCTACCTGGTATACACCTGATTCAATGTTTTGATCAATTAATTGTTGAACTACAAACAAAATATTTCCGACAGAGCAAAAGGATCTTTTATTTTCAAAAGCACCCAATGGCCAGGGAAGCCCTTTTTGTTGTATTTTATACAGTAAATTCAAATTTCCTTTGTTACCCGATCCATGTATCATGCAAGGTCGAAGAATATACACCAACTTATCGGCTGCAACATGTTTTAGAATGTATTTTTCAGCTGCCAATTTACTTTCACCATATGGGCCTTTGGGATTGGGAACGACCTCTTCTGTTAATGACTCGCCTTCTCCTATGCTGTCGGCGGCCGCTTTTACGGTGCTAAAAAAGATAAACTTTTTAGCTTCTGAAGCAAGAAACCAATCGTATATTTTTTGAGTCAATTCTGTATTGATTTCAAAATATACCTTTTTATCGGTCTGTTTTTTTGTGTCATGCGCTTTTCCTGCCAGGTGGATAATGATTTCTACCGGCGGAATCTGATCTAATTCATCCCAACCATATGTTATAGTTATGCCTTCTTTTCGCGGAGAAATAATGTCTAAGCCGTAAATGGTGTGCTTGTTTTTAAGTGCAGAAACTAAGTTATTCCCTACAAAACCATGGACGCCTGTGATTAAAATGTGCATTTGATAAAATTTTGAATTCAAAGAAATTAATCGTGTCGTCTGTCAGTTTCAATTTTTCTCCAGTTCATCCCATCCAAGAAATTAGTGACTCCCACCTTCTCCGTTGATTCGATGGAATCAGATCCGTTGGTGTAAGCGAAAATACTTTTTCATGAAAAGCACATAAAATACTGATAACACAATAATTACACTAAAAGCATATTTGTAGCGATCATTGACAAAAATCAGTCCAGCGACGATCAACCCTTGTAAGAGGCAGTAGATTGCAGTCACAAGAATATGTGGCATTTTAAGTTCGTTGGCCATCAACTGATAAACGTGCATACGGTGTGCTTTAAAAATATTTTCTTTTAGAATCAGACGGTAAATGATGGTGAAAACTGTGTCGATACCGTAAACGGCCAAAAGAACGATGTAGCTTAAATCGCCTGTTTTTAATACAAGTAAACCAAGCATTAATGAGAGAATAAATGCGGCTGAGATAGCTCCTACATCGCCGGCAAAACACTTGGCAACACGTCGGAAATTAAAGAAATTGAAAACAATTAATGATGCTATAAATGTGTATATTAAGTCATTATCTACAAATAAAATTTGGTGATTATTTATATGCCACAAGGCAAAAGCTACTACTAAACTATAGCCACCTGTGATTCCATTTATGCCATCCATAAAATTGTAAGCATTCAGTATATATGCAAAAATCACCCAGACAGGTAATGTGTAATACCATGGAAATTGGAACAAATTCAATTGATTAAACATCAATGCCAAAGCTGCAAAATGTATTAGCAGACGGAACCGTGCCGGTTGAGGCCGGATATCATCGACAAAACTGATTGCTGCAATTAACGTTAAGCCCAGGAAAAACCAGGGATATTGAAACCCATCAAACAGAAAATAGAGCAGCATGCCCACGTAAAATATGATACCTCCTCCTCTCAATGTACTGAAAGTATGTAAGCTGCGCTCGTTAGGTTTGTCTATAATCCTAAATTTCCTGGCTACCCTTAAGTAGGCAAATTGAAGAACAAAAAGTACAATGAGGAGTAAAATATAGGTCATTTATTGTAGGAATACATAATGCGTTTGTCAAATTGCTTAGTGGTTCTCAACTTTTAATATACTCGGAATTCATACAATTAAGTTGTTAGTTGCTTATATATTTCTAAATGTTTTATAATTACATCTTCAATTGAAAAATACTTTTCAGCCAGACTTCTTGAATTTTTGCCCATTGAAGCTCTTAATTGAGGATCATCAATAAGCTTTTTTAAACGGTTCGCTAATATTTCACGGTTTTTTATGGGTACTAAAAATCCATTATACCCTTCAACAACCGTCTCTTTGCATCCAATTGAATTCGTAGTTATTATCGGGCGACCCACTGCTGCTGCTTCAATCAGAGATTTTGGTAAACCTTCTTTATAATAAGATGGAAATGCTACAATATGAGACGATTTCAGTAAATCCAATACATCTGTTCTGTATCCTATCCAGGAAATATAATCGCCATCACAAAATGCCTTTAATTCTTCTTCTTTAATTGCATTCGGATTATCATCTATACCGCCGCACAATAGAAACTGAACCTTATCTTTATACTCTTTTTTCAATAAATTTGCTGCATCTTTCAAAATAAATATTCCTTTTTCGGGAATCATACGTGCAGTCAGTATGACCTTTATTTTACCATCAACAGGTTCAGGTGTATAGCAAAAATGATTTAAATCTACACCTGACCCTTTAATCAGATAGGCCTGACTTTCCCTTATAATATGATTCCTTAAAAAAAGCGATTTGTCTTCATCATTCTGAAAGATAACCGCTAAATTATTGCGATTATGGGAAAAACGGATTAATTGAAAGATTATTTTTGATGAAAAGGACATTTTGTCTTCTGAAAAGAATATGCCTAAACCGCTGATTGCATTTACAATACCATTAACTTTGGCAAGTTTAGCCGCTATTGTGCCCCATAATATAGTCTTCAATCCAACATGATGAACAAGATCCGGCTTGTCCTTTTTGTAAAGTTTATACAAAAACTTAAGGGTTGATATTTCTTCGAAGATGTTTTTACCGGAACGACTCATCGGTAAATCAATTACTTTCAAACCCAAGTTTTCTATTACCGGTTTCATTCCGGTATTGTTTGTAACAATGGTTACGTCAAAGCCAGATTTTTGAGCCGATAAAGCAATTTCTTTGCGGTGGGATAAGAAAAACCAATCTACATTTACGATTATGAATATTTTTTTCAATTTATATTGTTGGGAGTTTGAATTTTTCACCTAGGATAACATCAAATTCATCCGGTATAAAGCCCTTATATCCGCTTCCATCATAGAAGGTTAATTCACCAAAGTAAATAATACCGTCAATATTATATAAATCCACTCGTACAAAGGGAAAATCACATGATAATTTCTGAGCAATTTCTAACATTCTATTAAAGTTTTTTGGTTTGGGAACATCCACCTTTAATCCTCTAATATCTGATCTTCTATAAGGCAATAAATTAAAATTAGTGTCAAAAATTCCAAGTTTAATTCCATCTTCTAAAAATCTTTCAACGATGACATAGAGACAATAAGGTTCACCATTGAAACAAAAAAATTTATAATCAATAAGGTCGTTGTTCTTATCTTTTTCTAAATATTTTTCAAATATAATTCTTGGTTTAATATTGTAATATCCCCATTCACGCCCCATTTTACATGTCCAGGCATTCAACCAGCCAACTAATGTTTTTTTTGCTAATTTAAAATCTAACTGACTTTTATCCGGACACAATATGTTTGTATGACTTCCATTTGTAGTTTTCAAAACAAACTTCTGTGGTAAATTTTCAAAATTTATTTCTTCAATATTGTCAAACACACCATATAATGCTATTAATATATCGGAGAAACCTTTGGCTGATACAAATTCTCTAACACTGTACTTATCGGAACATTTTGTGAGGAGGTCATGACGATAATTAAGTTTATACCATTGGATCTTTTCTGTAAATCTAACAGGCTTTTTAAGTTTGGCCCATCTTCCTGTTGAAAGTTTATATTGAATTTGCACCATTAACTTGTCAGGAACGAAATCAAATAGTTTTAATATTAATAGTCTAATTTTTTGACTCTTAAATATTTTTTGGTAGTTCATATTTTTCTATTAATATGCTTAATTTGTACAATAGCAAGAACCAACACTAATAATGGAATTTATTTATTTCTTAGAGTTGGAAGGATTCATTTTTCTATAAATCCTTTCCATGAATCATGGGGTTTAAATCGCCATTTTAAAGGGAACTGTAATTCATCAATATATTTTTTATCGAATTCCAGAACATTGGAGTAAAATAAATAATTTGATGAATTTTTTTCTGTTAATCTTAAATCATTAATTGTGTGAAATATGCTTGGTACTTTTTTATAATCGAAACCCATTATTTCACAAATCAATCTATCCATCATGACTATATTATGGCCTGCAATAATTATTCCCAACTTTTTTGGTTCTGGACCTACTGGTCCATTTCTTTCTCCTGAAATAATCATATCCGCAATATTAAATACTTTCCTTTGTATATTTTCTTGCATAATGCCATATTTGTCTGCATATAATAGAATTTGGTTTAAATCATATACAGTTCGCCAAATAGTGTCATTCCCATACCAGCTACCAATTAAGAATTTATCTTTACTGAAAAATCTCACATAATAGTATAAAACGCCATATAAATATCTCATAAAAAGAGCTTTTGTATGTTCGTTACTATTTTCGAAGTCGATTTTTTTATCAAGGATCTTGCCGATTATTTTTTTTATTTTACTATCATAGAGATATTCGTCCCCTCCTTGCTTCTTGGAACCAACTGTTCGATGAGGTAAACTAGATTTATTGTAAGTAATTCCGACAATATTTTTTAACGAACCAGTTAATCCAGCTAATCTATGGCACTTTGGTTTAGGAAGGTTAATGATGACATCTGAAGATAATACATCCTTAGTTATTACATAAGTGTGTTTTTTATTATGATGATAAGTGTTTGTTAGCTTCTCATCATAATCTGAAACTTTATATCGATTATCAGATGAAATGTTAGATACCAATTTTGATTTTTTGCCAAGTTCAACTTCTATTGGCTCATTTGCATTATTCTTTTTTCCTATTATGACTTTGTTTTTATCAAATATTGCTGCATATTCCCTAAAATCGTTTGGGTGCACATCTATTCTATGTTGATTATAAAAAGCAAATACTTCTTTATACCCGGATATCCCGATTAATTTATCCATGTCACAACCTTGCATTGGCGCATCTCCTATAATGATCTTTCCTGTACCATTAAGAGCGATAAGGCAATAATCAGTTACAACTCTTAGCAAAGATGGGTGTGTGATCAAACATTCCATGCTATTTTCAGTAACTCTTTTATTTTTATTATAATGCATAACCCAATTGGGTTTAATCAAAACAGTATCACCTTGTTTGATTATTTCACGTAATGGATTCCATTTATTCGTATTAATATTTTCAAAATCTAACTTTAGACCTATAAAACAGTTTCTGACCATTTCATAAATATGGTTTTTTTCTTTTGAAATGTCGAAACTACTCCATAGATATTCAGGGTACAATGTATCCGGATTGTAATTATTTATAGATGATGGATAAACCGCATCTTCTTGAACATTTATAAAGAAATCATTCATTAATTGTCTGTTTTAGTTCTCTTGAATATTATACAGAAAGCTAATTATTTTTTCATTTTTACAAATGGCAATTTGTAAATTGTTTTGTGTCATGATATTTTAGTTTTTTGAATGAAATTATCCAACAAGGCAACATAATTTCGGAAATCAAAAGACTCAACGGCAATCTTTCTGGCGACTAGCCCCATGTTTGCATACTCCACTGAAGATAGTGCCTTGATTCTAGAAAGAGCATTTACCAAACTTTTCACCTGATGGTCCTGACATACAATTCCACTTACCCCATCAAGAATATATTTAGGAAGGTCACTTGTCAAATTACAGATTACAGGAGTACCCATCGCCATACTCTCGACAACCTTAGTCGGAAAACCGGCATGCGCATATCTCTTAGGGTAACGAAGTAAAATGCTGAAATCCGAATCGCCAATAAGCTTAATCGCCTTAGTATGATCGACTTTTCCAATGCAATTAATCAGTTTTGGCAATTCTTTCATGTTTCGCCGTTTGATAGCTGGAAAGTTTAATATTTCATCATCAGATAATCCAGCAACATTGAACCGGAATTGTTCACCCATTGGGTCAACTCGAAGAAGTGCTTCTAAGTAATTATCAAATAGATCTTTTTTTGAAGGTGTTCCGGTATAGCCAATTGTTATTAATGAACCTTTAAGTGTTTTAACCTGGGTTTGGAATGTAAGAGTGTCAATGGTTGGAGGAATACATATTGTATCACATCCTAATAATTTATAGTAATTTTCAAGAAATGAGCTAACAACAATTATGTTTTTAACATGAGGATGCAGATATCTCATTGTTATTTCGAAATTTATGCGGTAAGGCGAAAATCGACCTCCTGGCATATTTCCTGGATCATACCAATCAGCTGATTCACAGATTAGTGTAATGCTATTTTTCCGACACCAGGGTATCAATCGGATTAGATAGGGTAAATCACCACTATAAAGAATGACAGCGGTAGGTTTTGGATTGAGGTAGCTTAGCCATTTTACGGTTTTCTTTCCCATTAAAGCATAGGTTAAATGTTTTATTAGAACTGGTTTATCCTCTGCAGTACGTTCTCCAATTGAATGTATACTTATTCCTTGAAATTCATCTGCATAATTCGTCTGTTTTTGAGGTAATTGACCTGATCCAATAAGCACTTCATATCCAGCTGACTTAAGCGATAATGCATTGCCTAAAATTCGTCTTGCAGCTGCACCCCCACTGGGGAATGACATTGGTCCAACATAAACAATTCTTCCTTTAAAAGTTGTTTCAGTATTTGTTATGGTCATAATTGAATTGTTTTCATGTTATCTAATCCATATCCAACTCATAGACATAGCAGTATTTATTAACGATGAAAAGATTCAAATGATTCCATCTTAAAATATTTACATCCCCATTTTAGAAAGAAATTCCTTAAAGGGAGAGACGAAGTGTGTTATACTGAATAATAATGAGGATTTACAATATGCTTTCATCTCATGGATTTGTTCTTTATCTAAAGACATGGCTTTCAATAAAGAATTTTTTAGATGATCATCTGAAGATAAATCTAATGAAAAACCGGTTTTACCAGAAATAAAATAATTTTTAATACTATCTGAGGAATTCGTTAGTACAGGTATACCACATGAAATAGATTCCACGTATTTGGTGGGGAAACCCGCTTTATTTGTGAGATTTGGATCCCTGACAAACAGTTGATAATCAGAATTAACAATTTCTTTTAATGTCTCAACATGAGAAAGTCTCCCTTTGAAGGAAACAAATTCATCAATATTTAAAGGTAGCGTTTCATTTCCGAACAATTTTAAATATTCAGTCTTTGATAATCCGACAATATTAAATATAAAAGCAAGAGGTGAACTTTTTTTAATTTCCGACAAAATCCTAATAATTAAATCCAATCTATCTTTTCCTCCATTTCCAATCGAACCCGCATAAACAAGGACAATTTTATTATTTTTATTGCTATTTAGCGTCCATTTATTTTGTTCTAAATCCACGAGAGGCGGTAATAACAGCAGGTTTTTAATTTTGGCCTTATAAAAATCATATAAATAATCACTTATTACAATTAACCCGTCCAATTTAGGATGAATTATTTGCATTCGTAAATACACATCCAGGCCTTTGATTACTTTAAATACTATATTTCCTATTGCTTCATACCATTCAGTGCAGTCTGCAAGTATACAGATATTCTTGTTATTACAGTATTTTTTCAATCTCATTAAGGCAAAAGCAGGATAATTGTAAGCAATCAGAATGGATGGATTTATAAATTGTAAATCAATTATACTTTTTATACTTACTAAATAATTAAGCCATTCATAAAACGATTTTGGATATTTAATTCTGAAATAAGTAAAACCTTCAAAAAAACTTATTGTATTCATTATTGGTTCTTCATTTTCCATCGTTTTATCTACACTGATAAACACAACGATATAACCTAAAGATTTTAGAATTTTCGCATTTGCAATTACCCTTTGTGCAGCGGCATTTTTATCAGGCAATTCAAAACCACCAATATATAAGACCGTTTTTTGCATTGTTAAATTCAAATTAAGGAATAAAACTTCATTCAAATTATTTATTTACAACAAATAATTTGCTTTTTATAATCCGTATAGCTCCAAATAATCCGCACTACTTTATATGAAATATTGGGCATGAAATAATCAGAAACTTAATGAAGATTTCAGGCTTCACCTCTGTTTTAGTGTGCAGAATGGCTAATCCTTGTATAATTCTTTTCGGGTTAATCCAACCCTGATGCTTCTTCCATCGCTTCTGGTTGTTCTTGAGCATCGGGAACTTTTAAAACTGGGAATTTCATGATGATGGATTATTTCTTTATGGTTCAACTATCTGATAAAACGGTATAGGTGTTTTTTTGCAAATGATTGTAATCAAGGAATCCCAAAGGTTTCATCGTTGAATATGCGAATGAATTGATTGAATTTCTTGTATTTCTTTTGGTGGGGCTGAATTAGCCTAAATTGATCCCGGTTCCTTTGATAATATGAAATTCATTTCCAAAGTCATAATTTAATTTTTGAAAGAGAAGTAGATTGTCTGGGTTTAAAAAAATAATTGCGTTGACTTCCTTAAATGAGCTCAAATAAATCAGATTATTCTATCGTTATATTCTTGTGTTTTGATTGTTCATTTATTAACTCCTGTAACTTTTCTCTAGAGGGTTTATTTATTGAATTTAATCCATCCTTAAATATATTGACATTTTTAAATTTTGTCATAGGACCAGGATTATAGTTTTCAATTAATAATGGTTTCGTATTGTTGTACCACTTTGGATTATTTACCTCTATCAAACCACTTAAAGCAATTTTATTCTCATAATTTCCTCTAAAGGAGGACAGGTAAATGGCAATCTTAGATTGGTTATCAATATGATTTTCAATTTTTATTCTGACGGTTTTCGCTGTTTCTGTAGGGAGCTGTTGAAGTGATATTATAATACCACAGCTTTCATTACTAATGGTTATGGGATTGCTGATTAGTATATTATCAATTGTGGCCTTATTATTATTGGGCTCAATATCAATACCTGACATCGGCAGAGCTCCATTCATATTTGAAATTACAGGTTTTATAATTTGGATATTAATTCCGTCGGTTATTGAGATTCCATTTCTTCGGCAATTGTCAATTTTAGCGTTAATTATTTTTATATTGTCGCAAGTGTTTTTTTCATCTCCGCCAATATATATACCATCGCCCCAACAATCCGATATCGTAGGAGAATTTATTTTTATATTTTTTGACGCAGTTATTTGTAATCCCATACCCCATTCCCCTTTATTCCCTATATGCTGATTTCGCTCTCCGACAATAACGGGAGATTCTATTGTCACGTTACTTGCATTAAACACTTTAAGGACGACATAATAAGTAAGTGAGTTAGGTTTCATTAATAATGAGGAATGAGGTTTAAAGATAATATTGCAATTGCTCTTGACGCTTATACCTTTCTCGTTTATTAATAAAGGAAAATTAGGCATTAATACATTTGTATTTTCATCCATACCTTTCTGGATATAGGCCGTGTAATCGACACTGCCATCTTTTACAAAACCATCAGGCAGTACTTTTGTCAGATCATAATTCTGAGTCTGTCTTATAGATTGACCTTTATTAACACCTCCTGATTTCTTTGATTTAAAAGAATGCATTTTATGCACAGAATCCAGGTTTTGGGCAACTAATGAATAACTTAAAAGAATAAATACCAGACCGATGCAAAATATTTTTGTCATAACAGAATTGTTTTAACTTTAATAATCCCATTAAAACACACATCAAATTGAAAAGGTTTTCTATTACGTATTTTTTTCAACTATTTCATTAAAAATTCTTCGAAAAGGTTCACAGAACCTTTAAAGTCAAATATATCAGATGACTTACAATTAAATTAAATTTCTTTGATTGATTCTTTATTTAAAGATATAGCTGCTATTATACTATTTTTCAAATTCAAATCTAAGGATTGCTAATAATATTATTTTTGTATCCAATCATATGCAGTAGGGAAAATAAAAAAAAACGCAAATCCAATTGATGGTGTTGCAGTGTTGATCGAAAACAAAATGCAAAGAAGCATTAGCATAGTTATGGATAATATCGAATAAGAACCGTTCACATTTTTCATCCTGGTTAAGATAGGATATAGATAAACAAACAACTGAAGAATTCCTAAACCTAATCCATATAGAGCAAAAGTATCCAATATCTGGGAATGATTGCCAAGTCCTTGTAAATTGATACCTGTACTAAAAGAACTTTTATTCATAAGAATACCGAAAATTGGATTTTGGAATAAGGCTCGAATACTCTCGTTAAAAACATTCACCCTGGCCCCCGCAGATTGTCCTATTTCATTATTAAATAGAAATTTTTCAATTTCTAAAATACGTTCAGCATTTGATGAACCCGCCAATAATTCGATTACAAAGTTTAGGATACTCTGCAAAAAGATTGATGAAAATAAAAATAATAGTATGAACCCAAATATGTAAGCCATTTTGTACTTTCCAAGTATGCGGGACCCAATTATCCGTATCAAAATACTTAATGTCAATAATATTAAAGCAGTAGTATAATTGGAAAGTATTACATTTACTGCAAACAATAATAGAATACTTATACCAATTATTTTATACTTTAGTTTTAATAAGTTGTTTTTATTGAAGAAAACAAATAGCAAAATAGCAAATAAAATAACAAGAAAGTAAATAAAATAATATCCTCCTACTCCTTGCTCGAGTAATTCTACCCCCCCGGTTGCGCCTGGATTTCCAGAACCTCTCGATGCCCACGGATTAGTTAGGAGCGTCTTGATAGTCATATAGCAAGTTAGCAAAATAAAAGGTGTAAGCCCGGCAATTATCATTAAATTATCCTTGTTACTTCCTACCAATTTATTTTTTTTATATGCCAAGTAAAACATGGGTATTTGGGCTAATTCAAAAAAACGGTTCCCGATAGCTGGAGTATTTGTAATATACGCAATCAAAATTGTATATATTACGAAGATATATACTGAAAGATTATATGTTGAAGGGTAAAAAATGTATTTGGGACTATCGAACATGGAGACTATAAGCCAACCAAATAAACAAGTCGCCCAAAGCTGGTTAAAATATGGTAAAGATCGTAATGAGGGGAATGTGGATAAAACCGCAAGAAAAAAGATTAGTAATAAACTAAATCTATATAAACATATATCTATATAGTCATTTATATGTAATCGTTTATAAATTATTTGAGAATCTTCTTTAAACGACATTCCAGTTTATTTATTTAAGTAAACTTTGATACACCTTGTCAATCTTAGATTCAATAACGTGGGAGGAAAATTTTTCTTTTACTCTTTCTAGTGAATTTGCGGAATATCTCTTTCTTAAAATGTTGTTGGTGTGCAGAATATTTATCGCATTTGTTAATTCAGTTACATCACCAGGAAATACCAATAATCCATTATAACCGTTTTCTACAATTTCAGGAACCCCACCTGTGTTTGAGGCAATCAAAGCAAGTCCTTCAACAGAAGCTTCAAGTAAGGCGATAGAAAGAGTTTCATGTAAAGTTGGAAGAATAAAAAAATCGGAATCGTGAAGAATGCGCTGAATATCGCTGCGATAACCTAAAAAATAAACTTGTCCATTTAACATTGGCTCTTTCAAATTTTTACGCATCTCGTCAAGGTAATCACCTTCTCCAACTATGATAAACTTCAGTTGTGGCTCATTTCGAAAACTAGCAATTGCAGCATCTAATATATGATAACCTTTATCTTTTCTAATTCGGGCCACAGATACAGCCAGGATATCTGAAGTGGATAATCCGAGCTCCGATCTTAAACTTGGTTCATTATTTGATACATATGCGAAGGGAACAAGATTATAGATGGCTCCACAACATTTATGATTAAACATCCTTACCATCTTTCTTGATATAACATATTCGCTAACACCAATTATCCTTTTCGATAAGAACAGCGTAAGTGGTTCTATAAAATAAGTAAGTATTCCTTTTATAAATGGGTGTATGTCAAGTGCATCACCCGAAAACCCATGAATAGTTACCACTGTTCGCTTAATACCAGCAAGTTTACATGCAAGAATAGTATGAAGGCCTGCAAGTTGTAAACCGGAAAAATGTACAATGTCAGGTTTTAATTGCTTTAATTGAGCTCGTAAATCAAGAATACGCTTAATGCTAATACCCCGACCCAATTCTGTCTTATAAGAGAAACTTACAAAGTCATATTTAAATCTTAAATCAGAGTTCATCACTCTAAAATTACTTATATATGGGCCACCATCAATGCCTTTTGTTGCCAGGTCCATTGCCACTATTGGTTTCTTTGTCATTTATTTTCTTTTTGATTTAATACCCAGACCCTTGGGTTGGTTCCAATTTCGCCTTGTGGGTTAGCTTTTTTGATACATCGTGGGCTTGCCCCGAGTTAGTTCATTTAATATCAAGTTTGCTCATAAATAGTTAACCAACTATTTGAAGTATTTAAATTTTACAAATTTCCCACAATGCCATCGACTTATCTTTATATTCACTACCTTCAGAAAAGTTTTCATTGATCACCAATATTGGATTAGGAAAATTAAAAGGGTTTTCTTGTAAATTTAGAGGTCTCCAATTACCGGTAACTATATCGTAGTTTAATCGATGTTTTATAAATGTAGTTGTCAAGAGATATTTACAACCAGATGATTTTATATTTTTAATTGCTTTAAAAATTTCATCATATGATAAATGAACTAGGCAGTCTCGAATAAATATAATTTCAGCTGTTGGCAAAGCGTCACAAATTAAATCAATGACTTTAAAATTAAGATTGTTCCTATCTATAAATTTATTTGAATTGCTTTTTATCAAATCCTCAACAATATCTGCACCGCAATAGGCAATATTAGACAAATTAACTTTTTTCATCCAATTAAAATCACCACAGGGTATATCCAGCAGAGATCTTATTTTAAAATCATTCAATAATTTTTCCAAATCCTTAATTAAGTTTTCAGTCTGAGTAATTTCTGAACCTAATCCAGAAATACTTTCCAAACTATTCCAATGATTAGTATTATGTATTTCAGTAAAGATTTCCTTGGTATTCATTTTTTTGAATTTTGAGGATTTCATATTTGTGTGCCATTTCCTAAACTTCATTACAAACCAAAAAGGGATGATTTTTTTGAGTAACTTTTTCATACGACTGATTTTATTTGTGTTAAGTTTAACTAAAAATTGTTTATCGATATATGCGTATTCAGGATACTAGTTACTCAATTTTTGATAATTCTTTACTAATTTGAATATCAATTGTTTTTAAGTGGGATTTGAATGCGATCATAGCCTTACTTATATCAGGAAGGTTAACTAATTTCTCAAACTTCCTCATTCCAAGTATAATCATCAATCGACCTAGGCAGCGTTTCATTAAGAACTTGCGAAAAGGTCCAGTAATAATAGATAAAAACAATCGACTAAAATCGATAATTAATTCTAGTTTAATACCTCCACGTTCAATTATCATATGGTTTAGAACCAATTTACCGGTTGACCAGTCTGCAGAGATGATATTAGCATATAATTTATATCTATTAAACTTTTTAATTAAATCCAATCGATTCATTTCTCGTAATGCAGCAAACCCCGAATCTGCCCATATAGTCTGTCCACAGTATATCCTTGGAACTTCTATACTCCATGTATAATGGCCCCTGCTTCTGAAATGAGGAGCATCTTCTAGTTTTTTTGAATGTTTCCGAATCTGTCCTTCAGTAATTGAGGAACTCAATCCACATGCTCCAGGAATGGTCAATGGATAATCAATGGTAACTAACTTGTTAACAACGCAAGCTAACGCGATGGATGAATAAATATCGGGACTCAGTCCCTTGAGATATGCACCTGTTTTATTTTTAATGATTTCCATACATTCACGTCTGACGATACCATGATATAACTTTGGTAGACTAAAATCAAGATAATTGGTGCATCCATTTTTCATAAGTTTCGACAAAGATTCTTCTATTTCTGGTTGACATGTTTTTCCATTAAAAGGTACAAATGTAAGAGTACCTCCAGACATATTTGTAAACAGAGTATCAGGCACACCAGTTCCCGCCCAAAGATAAGCTGCTGACAGACTACCAACTAATGCATCTACATTATTATTCTTCGCCCAATGAGTTGCCTCAATAATTTCTGGATTAATTCCATCATCATCGCCAATCATGCATAGATACTCTCCGGTTGCTAATTCGAGAGCAGCATTAAAATTATCAATTGAGGAAAATGGAGGTGACGTATATTTATAAATCAACCGTTCATCAGAAATATGAGATTCAATGTACTCTTTTAATTCAAGATTATCGGTATTGTCCTGAATTATCAGTTCGAAATCATTATCCGGAATACTTAAAATTGTTTCAATAGCATTTATGCAATAGGGTACCCGATTTTTTGTTGCAATAACAATACTTAAAAGAGGATTCATTTATTATTAATTGATATTTGGTTGTTATATGAAAAAGATGTCAATTTTAAAATGTTATTATGTATATTTAATTTAGAAATTTTGCTATTGTTAAGTGGCTGTTGTTATGGGATCATTCAATAGAAAATTATTCTTCTTTTCAACGACTAGAAAAGAAGCGAATCATCAAATTTAAAGTTCTGTGTATTATATTTAACAGATTCTAACAATGCGAATATTAAAGTTCCAACATTCTTACAAAGCTTTACCTCCCTGAAAATGTATCAATCTTGAATTTTTCTCATTGTATTTCTATATTTGAGATGTCATATAACCAGGCTTCTAATATTTTCATTTCCTCAGGTTTAACTATATTCTCTTTCTCCAATTCTTTATATGAGTTGTAAAGGTTATCAGTTATGGTACAATTACTTTTTGTAACCTTAACAACTAATTCTGCCACTTTTTCAATATGTAAATACATTGGAATTTCGGAGATAAAGTCTTTAAAATAATCGTGTGGATTTCTTTTTTGTATGACTGTTGCATTAGTAAAACCCAATGTATATCCGCCAGACCACATTATGGGTTGGGCGATAATCCCGCGTAATATATCTGTAAATCGAAATGTAACGTGACTAGGAAGATACATTAAAGGAAATAATTCTTTGATAATTGCTGTATTTTGTGTATTAAATGGGGAAAATGTACCTTGCTGAATTACCAATGGTGGTCTATCAATAAAATTACATATTTCATCACTAGTCAATCTGTAAATTGCATCCACATCGGGATCTCCATCAGCTAACCCTTGCCAAATACCAACTTTGTAATTATCAGTATCAGTGACTTTTGTGTTTTCTTTTCTGCTTATCAGATTTAAAGGCAATCCCCTTGGCCATATTTTTTGATCAGTATAATAATTGTAAATATTTATAAATCCTAAATTGCTTGGAATACTTTCAAAATTTCCTACAAAGGAAGGGAAAATCCAGTCTCTTTTAGGAATATTATCGTCATCAGTATCTATTATTACATCTGCTCCATTCTTTATTGCAAATAAATATCCCATCATTTTTCTGCAATAATGGTTGTACGGTAATATTTTAACAAGGTTTGAATTCATTTCTTCTTGATCAGTGATCGATAAAAAAGTTGCATGAGGACAAGTCCAATTCTTAGGGGAGTTTTTATCTCCGGCGACTATAAGGTTGTATTCATTCAACTTTGAAAACTCGATTATAGCCTCCGTTGGCTCGAAGATTGAGGTAATTACAATATGTTTTGTCATGCTTTATTTAATCTTTTAAGTATTTCTTTTAATTTTTCTATCCTTCTTTTTGTATATATAGTTTCAAGGAAGGACTTAGATTCTAACAAGTAATTGAATGAAATATCTTTGATATAGGAGACGAGCAAATTTTCAAATTTTTCATATGTATCAACATTTGGTGATATTTTTTCTAACCCGAAAAATGTAGTTTCAGAGTTGGTAGGGTACCTTGCAATGATTCTACATCCCGAAGCAATGAACTCGAAAAGACTAGGTGTTACATGATTCATAAATCTTTTATTATTTTCATCAAATCCGGGAGTTGCATAAAGTGCAATTTTTGCTTTTTTAAGTAAGTTAAAATACGAGTTTCTGTCAGAAAATTCTCCAAGGATTCCTCTTTTATTTGAGAAATATACGTTGTTCTTATATAATTGAGTTCCTTCCCATCTGCGCACTACAAATTCAAAGTCCGGATATTTATTCGAAAATCTTTCTATATATTCTATAAATACTTTATTAGAACGAACGACAATTACGTCAAACTCCTTGTTTTTAACAGTATCTGGTTCAAGCACATTTTTATCAGAAATACTTAAAGGTAAATGCGCTATATTTAAAGGGCATTTGTTCGCTTTCAGGTAATTAAAAGCTTCGAGACTTGATATTAATATAAGCTTACAGTTCTTATATACTGAATAAAAGACATTTAAGTTAACATTGTAGTCAAAATCTATGATGAATGGAATTTTATTCGAGAATACCTGAAATGAGAAATATTTACGAGGATAAAGTTCAAATACTAGAGACAATTTTTGTGGGTTTTTAATTTTATCAAGCAATTGAATTACTCTGCCCAAATTTAGTTTATATAGAATTTTGAAAAAGTAACGAATGTATTTATCATGATATTTTGTGTATGAATATATTGGGATTTTAAAATGTTTTGAATAGTCATCTTCCCATTCATAAATCAGGTCAGAATAGACCTCACTATTACTGTTCCGCATCGAATAGATGTTCTTTAGCTGCATTGTCCTATTGAATTTAGCTACGATTTTATTGATAAAAGTATTTTATTATATATAATTTCTTTAGCTTCAATCATAATAGGATTCTTACGTATTAATATTTGAATCATTATGTAGTAAAATGCTGAAATTGTGATAGAAATAAATAGTATTAGGATGGATGATGTTAAGAGGTATCTTGAAATAAACACAAAACCTACAAATGGAAGACATATAATTATATTAATTATGATCTCTTTGTATGGGATTACTATGCTGATATGCTTCTTTACGAAGAAATAGCATGCAAATAACACAACTGTTTCTGCTATCAAGTTTGAAATTGCAGCACCATTATGTTTCAATAAAGGAATTAGGATTAAATTAAGTAATAAACTGGTAAAAGTTCCATAGACTACAGCATAAAGAAGTTGGCGATCTTTGCCCATTGGTATTAATAGCTGTGTGCTAAAATTTGTTGTGATTCCTATTATTAGTGCGATTGGACTCATAATTCGAATTGTTGTAATTGAAGGTGAAAATTCACTTCCGGAAAAGAGTGTTATTACTTCAGGGGCTGTTGCAAATAATCCGACCATTATAGGAACTCCAAGGGAAATCACAAATTGGATAGTTTTTGAAACTAGACGCTTTATTTCTATATAATTCTCATTTTTGAATTCCATAGAAATACGGGGTAGCATAACAGGTACTAATACAATTATTAATGATAATGGTATTTTATTTATTCTAGAAGCAACAGTATAATAACCAACAGATGTATTTCCTGTTAGAAAACCAAGAAGAGTAGTATCCAGCAAATTATAAATACTTGTAAAAAGCATAATGGAAAATAACAAGAATAACGGATTTAGATGCCTTTTAAGTCGTAATTTACTGTTAATCGCTTTGAAATTTATAAATCGAAAGATATAGTTTGTGTTTACAATAGTATTTAGTAAACTGATAAAAATAGGAATTAGGAAATAAATTAATGCATCTTCTTTGGTTTTGATAAAAATGAAAGTCGCAATAACAGAGAGAATTTGAAAGAAAACAGTGCGAAAAGTAATATACTTAAAATTCTCTAAGGCTGAAAAAAAATAGTTTAGATCGAAGATTCCTAATATTATCGTTCCTAAACCCCAAAAATAATAAGGTAAATACTCTGTAAATTTTTGTGTTGTAAAAATAAGAAATATGTATACAATTAAAGCAAATAAAGTGCAGACAGCCTTAATAGTAAAAAGCTCTAATAGAATCTTGCTTCGTAATCCGATATTCTCTCTAACCTTAGCTATTTCTCGTATTCCATAAAACGGAATTCCAAGAGATGAAATGATGACAAAATACTGGATAAATGAGTTTGCAAAATTAACCTGACCAATCCCTTCTGGAGCCAAAACTCGTGTAACATAGGGAAATGTTATAAATGGTAAAATTAGGCCTGAAGTAGTAAGCAGAGCATTATATAAGATGTTTTTTTTAAGTTGAGACATTATCAAAAATAAATATGATAAAAATAAATTTTGATATTATTGTATAATTATTTAAAGTATTTAAGGAGTATTATTAATTCGAATGAAATATCTTAAATTAGAAGGGTTTGCCTTTATAATCAAATTTTTGAAATTCAATATTGCAGTTGAAAATCATAGTTTTAACCGATTCACTTTTAATAGAAAAGGTTAATTTCTCTTTCTCAATTACTTTCCAGTTACTATGTTTATAAAAACCAACCAGTAAATCTTTGCAGAACAAGAGACCATTTTTTTCATTTTGAGTTAAATAAGCATTGGTTTTTGCGATTATTTCCTTTCCCCATCCTTTTCCCTTTTCTTTGGCACATACATTTCCAATACCATAACCATTTTTAGCACATCCGTCAATTATAAATTCAATTTCAATCAGGTTTAAATAAGCTACTAACGATTTATCTAAATACAAAAGAACATGTTTGTCTTCATTTTTTATATTAGAATGTATCCAGTTAAGTTGTTTTTCATAGCTATAGGGCCATGCAATTGATTTAACCTGAATAATTTCATCAAGGAGTTTTTGTGATAAATCTTTGTGTTGATAAATTTTTAAATTATACATTTTTAATTTGTTTATTTGAAACCCACCAACCACTTGGAATAGCAAGAAATTTAGAATAGAATTCAGCAACTCCTATTAGTGATTCATGATTCCCGAAAACGGAATAATAGGTGTTAGGCAAATGAACACTGGAAGCATAATAATCCATATCCCTGATTTTTTTTATTGTTTCTGTTTTATTGTCAGCTAATAATCCATAAACCCAATAATTTGGATAGATTTCTTTTCTGTCATTCATTAAAAAATAATGCTTATTTTTCGTCTGAAACCATTCTGTCCAACTTTTAGCATTTTCACGTTGCTTGCCAATCAGCATTTCTATATCGTTCATTTGCTGCAATCCAATGTAGCTATTAACATCACTCATGGTTGCACCAAATCCGGGGACAGAAATATCATAATTGGGGTTAATTTCACCTATTTCGTCCCGGAAATATTTCCGATCGATGCCAGAATCCCTGACAAGAATACTTTTTTCGTAAAGTATTTTATCTTTAAATACTAAAGCTCCTCCGTCGATTGTTGTAGGTAACCGCACTGCTTGAAATGAGAAGATTGTTACATCTGTGCCTGTATTTCCGATCTTCATGCCTTTATACTCAGACCCGAATGCCTCGATGGCATCGTCTACAACAGGAATTCCATATTCTCTGCCAATCGTATTAATTTCATCTATATAACCAGGATAGCCACAAAAATGATTGTGAAAAATAGCCTTTGTTTTAGAGGTGATCTTTTGTTTTACGCTTTCAGGGCTTAATGTTCCAGTGGTCGGGTCCACATCTGCCCAGACAACTTTTGCTCCCATTGTAACAAATGGTTGATTAGATGCAAGGCATGCGATAGGTGATGCAATTATTTCATCTCCGGGTTTTATTCCTAGTGTTAATAATGCAACTAAAACAGCGGAGTTAAAGGAATTTACAGTTATTAATTGATCAACTCCAATGTATGACCGTAATTTCTGTTCAAATTCTTTCCCATATTTTCCAAAAGCCAAAGCGCCGGAATGCAATAATGAATTCAACTCGGGCAACTCAGAAGGCATGTATGGTTTGTATAATGGAATCATAATTAGAAAATGAAATAAGTGAATTAAATAGTTATTGTATCTTGAAGAGAAATTACCATCCTTCTTTTATTGTTTTAAAAATTATTTCACGGTCTTCGGTATTAACCCACCATCCGCATGGTATATGAACGAGTCTTTTGTAAAAACGGTCCATCACGGGTAGCTCTTCGTTAAAGTCATTCAAAAAGGTATGAGAATCATTCCTTTTATGAAGTTCGGATGCCATAATTCCATTTTCTGCAAGTTTCTTAATAAAGCCATCCCTGCTTTCGACTTTCATTGTATAGAGCCAATATGACGGCTCACTTCCGGGATAGTAATTAAGTAATTCTATTCCTGAGATATTCTTTAAAACTTCATCATAATATTTGCCATTTGAAATGTATGCGTCAACAATTTTTTTTATTCCAGCTAACTGCACCAGGCCAATTGTTGCATTAACATTATTCATATGGTACTTAAATCCCTGGAATTTTATATCATTTTCGAGTCGGGTAAGTTTTTTATCAATTCCAAACCAACGGATTAATTTGCCTTTTTCGTACTCTGACTGATTTTGAATCTGTAATATACCCCCATCTATTGTTGTTAAATGCTTAATTGCTTGTAAAGAGAAAACAGTATAGGGGAAGTGGCATCCAGTTAGTTTGCCATTAAACTTAGCGCCAAATGCGTGTGCCGCATCCTCAATAACAGGTATATTATATTTTTCCGAGATATCTTGAAGTCTTGTCACATTAACAGGAGTCCCTGCATAATCCACAACTAGTATTGCTTTTGTTCGGCTGTTTATCTTAGCTTCAACAGATTCAGGATCTATATTTCCCGTTTCAAAGTCAATATCAGCATATCTGATTTTAGCTCCGACCATTTTTATTGCAACATTTGTAGGTTCTGCTGTCAATGGAGTCGAGATAACCTCATCGCCTGGTTGAACGCCAGCAAGAATTAGTGATACATGTAATGCTGCTGTACCTGAGTTTAACGAAAGAGAATATCCACACCCGATATATTCTTCAAAAGCACGTTCGAATTCTTCAACTTTTTCTCCTTGAGCTACATAACCGCTGTATAAAACCCTTTCAAGTTCAGGCATAAGAACTTCACGTGGCGGGATATTGGTTTTTACCAATGGTATCATATCTTATATCGGTTTTAATTTATTCAGAAAGAAGTCAAGTTAAAGCAATTTTTTTTAACATTTTAACATCAAGTTACTGGGTATACTATGGGTTGAATTTTAGTTTGTTTTTATATAATTCAACAATTTGTAGTTATTGTTGAAGCCTAAATTTCTTAATTGTGTTAGTCAAAGAGGAAATTCACATGGTAGTAATTGTTTTAAGAATTATTCTAGAAATACATAATTTTGCATGGTAAATACTAGGAAACCAAGGTGGTGTATATTTGGAAATGATTTAAACTATGCATAGTTTAAAAGTTGATCTTATCCAGTTAAACCCCGATTAATCAGCAACGACCGTTCAATCAATTGATTCAAAGTGTTTCTATCACCGAAGAGCGTAAGCTAAACATATTCAATGATTTCAGAATTATTATCAGCATACAACCAATAGATTCATGTTTTTCATTTGTCTACACAAATTTTCTCTATTTAATGGTGTATTGAATTTAATGATCAAGAAACTCTATTAATTCACTACCAATCACTTATTAGCATCAATTTATTAACTCATGCTCTTCCATTTGTTTGTTAATTTTTCTAAAATAATCCTTCCCAAATACAACTGCAATGCCAATAATGCCTCCGAGCATAATCCATTTTATTAGGATCATAAGGCTATTGGGTTTTGATTTTTCTGATGGAACAAATACTGGCTGTACAATGGCAAATACGGGTGTTTCTTTCTTTACCTGAATTTTCGCCTGCTCAAGTTGTTTCGCGAGCTCCTGAAAAACACTAAAAGCGATGGTGTATTTTGTTTGAATCCTGTCAGATTCGATTTTAGGGAGGCCGCTTGTGAAATTTTTATTTCGGTCGCTGACAACTGCCAGACTTACCTGGGCTTTTTCGAATTCAGCTTTAATCTCGTCGTAACGTCCCTGAATAAATTGTAGGTTGGCCTTTGTTTTTTCGATTTTGAATTCGGTAATGAAGTTTTGCATAAGGCTCTGTGCTTTTTGTGCCAGTTGTGCTGCCACCAAAGGTTCGGGCATTCGAGCTATCAGTGTTAAAAAGCCTTGCTTTGCGTTTACTTCAAGTGTTACCAGGTTGTCAAGCCTTTTTTTTGCACTAAACTGCTCCTTGGTTAGTCGGATAGGTTGAATTGTGGAGTCACCTTGCAGAACGAATTCTTTAGGCTCGCCCCTGATGGCTTTAATCAACACACCCGGAAGACCAACGGTATATTTCATAATGGTTCCCAGAATAGAAGTTTTTTTGGTTTTAGCAAAATATTCCAACAACGTGATTGGTTTAGGGTATTCTTTAAAATTAAGTGGCATATTCATCAGCTCAAGCTGAAATGGAATACTATTTACAATCTGAGGATAGATCATCGGCGATATTTCAGCTCCCTGATTCATATCAATATTGATACCTGCCAATGCTGCAAGGCCACCCAATCCGCCCAATTTGGATTGGCTATCATTGCCCAGTTGTGGAACCATCACTGTTGTTGCAGTATATTCTTTTGGCGAAAGCAAAGCACTAATAATCCCGAAGATTGCTCCAACAGTTACAGTGAGTATGATTATCTTTCGACCATTCCACAATTTTTTAATCAACGCAAGGTAATCAATTTGGTCGTTATCAATAGTTCTTCGTTGGGGAGATACTTGTTGTTCGTTCATGCGGAAATTATTTTTAAAACAGCTATCGGGCAGATTTTAGTAACAGATTTCATGGATTAAAGCGAATTCGTGAATTGTAAAATGCATTGAGTTGCATGATTTCAGTCATTCAATAAAACTTTTTTAGCAAGCTTTTATATGCAGCTTCGCCTCTTCACTCCCATATTGCTGATCGGTTTCTGCTAATAAGTGCGATTTTATTTTTTAAGATTTAAGTCAATTTCCTGCTTCTGAAATAGCAGGGTGTTAATATGATTCAATAAGTCAAAACAGTGAAATGTGAATATTAAAATTTACAAGTAATAAAAAATGGATATTAGCTGATGATTGTTATTCGTGATTTGATAATTAGACTAATGGTGAATAATTTCCGTCATATTTCTGCTTATTTATTGAGCTGTTGAATCAATAAATAAAGGGTTAACACTGCTGTTAAAGATGCCGTTGTTCTTCCGGTTATACTGTCCCAATCGGTTCCTTTACCGTCTGCCGGTTTTTCTTTTGGTGGTTTCATTTGCAGACTGATAATTGTACCTGGTTTAGCTTTCGGATATTGACGGAACACAAACAGAAAGCGTGTAGTCGAAAGCATCTGATCATTTGGTAGCGTTACCGTTACGCTGTTGCGGTTAGCGCGTTTAATAAATCCTCCGGCAAAGTTTTCGATGTACCATCTGGCAGATTTTGCTCCCTGAAAAATGACGTTTTTTACTTCCGAGCTGTCAGAATAAATAGAGTATTGCGCCATGCGTGTTCCAATACCACGGATAGATACGGTATTTTCGAGCCTGTTAATGTTGATCACATCCCCTTCGAAAAGGATCGGGTCATATTTCAGGCTTTTATCGCGGAGTAATGCCTTTTGTAAATTCATACTGATGTTTCCGCGTTTTCGATAAGTACGAAAAAGTCCGCTTCCATAGGGATCAGCATCTGCCAGTAAGCCTCCTGCCATGTTGATTACCTCGCTTAATGTAATTTGTTTCGATTCGAGCGCATAAGTTCCAGGGTACTCTACTTGTCCGTTAATTTCGACCGTACGGCCCAATGTGAATTCAGGCGTTAATCGCACGACTACCTGATCGTAAGGTTGCAAAGTGAAATTTTTAGGGCTGACAAGCTGATAGCTTGAATCTAACGCAAGTGTAATCATTTCGAGTTTGGTTTTTTCGGTCGGAGAGAGGATGGTACGGAAAATTTCCACCCGATCAAAGGCGGCACCCGTTGTAAATCCTCCGGCATGGGTTAATACATCACGTATTTTTAGACTTGGGTCATAGGTTAATCTGTTTGGATTTTTTACTGCACCAAAAACCCGCACTTCACCCACATTTGTAAAAGTCGTATTGTCGTAGATATTCAGGTGATCACCGGCCTGTAATTCTGTTTTGTCCGATTCGTTCAATTCAATCCGAATGTATTTAATCTCTGATGGATTAAAAAGATTCCGGCGGAAGACATATGCCACAGGATAAGCGCTTGTTTTTAAACCTCCTGCCATATCGATGGCTTGTTTTACAGTGATCCGGTCGTTAATGGCAAATGTTTTACTGAACGGTGAACGTACATGACCTGCAACTGTAATCGTGTCAATATCCCGGTATGACGCAAGGTTCTTGATCATAACACGGTCGCGTTGCTGAAGGGCGAAATCATTTGCACCTGTTTTTACGTTGGGGAAAGGCAAGGAAAGCACTTCAACTGTTGAATCGGGCCGAAAACGTTCGATAAACAATATATCGGTTTTGGCTTCGAAGGTAGGTTTGGCATTTAAAAGCAGTGTGCTTAGCCCTGGATTGGATAAGAGATCGTATCTTCCAGGATAATAGACGCTTCCTTCCACTTCGACATATTGATCCATTGGTTTGCTAATCGTTTTTAAACGTACGATATCACCGTTAATCAACGCCACTTTTGTTTTCCCTGAGCGTACATCTTCGAGTTTGTATTCAAAGAGACGCGGTTCTCCATTGCTATATCGTTCAATTTGTATAAAATCGGGGAAAATGTCTTTTTTTACATCACCGGCATATTTTATCAGATCTGTGAGCGTTTCATCCGGAAGCATTTCATAAACCATTGGGCGGTTGACGGCTCCTTCGATGGAAACAAGCAGCTTGACAACGGGCACAAAAATGATGTCGTTATTATGAAGGTCGAACCTGAACTGTGCGGCAGGATCGTTCATAAAGGCATACAAATCGATGTTTTTACGCGTATTTCCACGGATGAGTTGAATATTTCGAACGGATCCGATTTCACTTGGCCCCCCAGCAACAGATAATGCATTGAGAGCTGAGTTCAATGCTGAGATGTTGAATCCTCCGGTTATGTTAGCTTCCCCGAAAACATTCACCATGATTGTGCGTGCAGTTATAATGGTTATTGCAAACTGGTCGGGTCGGAATGTATAAGCAGATGACAATCTTTGGGGAATAGCTTCACGGGCCTGGGCCAAGGTGAGACCTTTCAGATAAATCTTGGCAACACCCGTAGGTTGTATCGATCCGTCTGGTGCAATCTTTTGTTGAATATCGGTTTGCGAAGCGCCAAAGATTGAAATTCGAATTTCATCACCATCACCTAAAACATAGGTTTCGGGTGCCTGTGCACCATCTGTGGTTCGAAAGACATCAAGTGTTTTGTCGGCGAAAAGAGCGTGGCCGTAAATCAGCGATTTGCCATTCTTTTTTGCGATGGCCGCTTTTATAACCCGTTGCGATGCTTCAGCTGCAGCTTCCTGAGGTGTTGTTACCGGTTCAACAGAAATTTCAGGCGCATTAATTGCGGTTACAGGCGGTTGAGTAGTCGATGGAATATTACTTCCAACATTTATATTGAGCGGCTGAATGCCAGATGACTGAATAGAAGAGGCCTTCCTCTTTTCTGCCTGAAGTTCGTCCAGAACTGCCATTACTCTTGATTGGTATTGTGGCAGTTCGGAAACAGGGACGCTTTGAAGGTCGATTCCTTTCATTAATAATCTTGCCTGGACCTCACTTTCTGTCAGACCCCGTTTTTGCAATTCTACAGCAATCTGTGTCTGAACAGCGGGTGGAAGTGTTTGCAAAGTTACCGTTTGAGCAGGAACAATTCCCGGAGAAAGCATCAGAAAACACATTGCAAGTATTAAAGTATACCAATACAGGACTTTGGGAGTTAGGATTCTCATAAAGTATTCATTAATATTTTTCTTTAACTGGTCATTCGTTGAGGTTATACGTAAGTTTCTTTATTTAGGATTCGTTTTTTTTTGTAAAATGAATTTTTGGTTAAAACAAAAAAAGCGCTTCACCTGTCAAAGACAGGAGAAACGCTTTTAGAATTTTTTATTTATTGAAGTAAGTTTACTTTCGTTTTCAGAATGCCACAAAACGAATTTGATTGATATTTATGGCTTTATGACGTTTGATGTAGGTAATATCTTTTTACTATGAATTCAATATTTCAAATCATTTATTAATATTATATGGTTAAAAGGAAAAGTTACACAATGTTTCACAGAGTTCACGCAGTGTTACACAATGTTTTTCTGCAACCGATTTGACGCTGTGAAGTAAAACTAATATCATTTTGACCAAACGACCCTGTTAATATAATCGGTGTAGCTGATAATGATTCTTAGGACTTTATCAGAAACATTTGGCATTGAATAATCTGCCACCGGCCTCAGTGTTCTTCGATCATTCATATTCTGATTTTCAAGTATCGCCAATCCTTGTAAAATACGGTCGTAATTCATTCCAACCATCATTACCGAAGCCTCCTCCATCGCTTCGGGGCGTTCGTGCGCATCGCGAATGTTCAGGGCCGGGAAGTTCATAATTGATGATTCTTCTGATATGGTACCGCTATCTGATAATACAGCTTTTGCATTTTTTTGAAGGTGGTTGTAATCATGGAATCCCAGGGGTTTCATCAATTCGATCAACGGATGAAACTGTATCCCTTTTTCGTTGATTTTATTCCGCGTACGCGGATGGGTCGAAACAATGACCGGCAGTTGATATTTCTCTGCAATGTAATTCAATACCTTTACTAGTTTGTCAAAGTTGTCTGAATTAATATTCTCTTCACGATGGGCAGATACAACAAAGTAGTTGTTCTTCTTGATTGAAAGCCTTTCCAGAACATCTGATGCATCTATCTCTTTCATATATGCATGCAATACTTCAAACATCGGACTTCCGGTCTTTATAATCCTGTCAGCGGGTAATCCTTCACGTAACAGGTATTCACGGGCTATATCGCTGTATGTGAGATTGACATCCGAGATATGATCCACAATTCTGCGATTGGTCTCTTCCGGCACACGTTGGTCGAAGCATCGGTTTCCTGCTTCCATATGGAAAATCGGAATATGTCTCTTCTTGGCTGGAATCGCACACAGACAGCTGTTTGTGTCGCCCAAAACCAAAAATGCATCTGGTTGGACTTCTTCGAGGACAGGGTCTATATTGATGATAATCTGACCAATGGTTGCCGTTGCATTCACTCCCGCAGCGTTCAGAAAATGATCTGGTTTACGTAATCCAAGATCTTTGAAGAATACCTCGTTTAATTCGTAATCGTAGTTTTGACCCGTATGAACGAGGATATGTTCAATACTATCAGATTCGTCCAGTCTCTTAATTACCTGAGACAAACGTATGATTTCAGGGCGGGTGCCTACTACTGTAAGGACTTTAAGTCTTTTCATTTATGAGAGAATAGAACGCAGATGACGCTGATTTAACGGATTTGCGCTGGTTTTAAAATATTGAATAGAACGTCGATGACTTTGATTGAATAAGATTAATACAGATTTATTAAATCTTTTTAAATCAGTTTGATCTGCGTCATCTGCGTTCCATTTTTTTTTAAACTTTTTCGAAGTATGTATCCTGATCCTCAGAATTAAAATGTTCGTTAATCCAGAAAATAGTATAAAGTTCTTCTTCTCCGATGTTTGTGATATTGTGTGAGTGCCAGACGGGCATGTCAACAAATGAGGGTTGTTTTCCATCTAATTCGAATGAAATCACTTTGTCCGTTCCTATACGACGAATGTCAATTCTTGCCTTCCCCTTGATCACGGCAAATCGTTCAGCTTTTCGGGTATGAAAATGATTGCCGCGGGTTATGCCTGGAACCGTGGTGGAAAACGAAACCTGACCACCGCTGTGTAGCTTTACCGTTTCAACAAAGCTGCCACGATTGTCGGTGTTCAGTTTCAATTGAAACGGAAAAAAGGATGAATGATCGATGTAGCAAAGAAACGTATTGAACAGGTTTCGGTCGAACGGATTGTCCAGATTTGGAAGGATCCCTTTTTCGAAGTAGTTTTCTTTGAATGAGGTCAGTTTCTGAAGCAGCACAGAAACTTTGATTTCAGCGGTATGCGGTACCTGAAAAGTTTCACAATGTTTCACAGTGTTTTCCACAGAGTTACACTGTGATTCATCGTGTGAACTCTGTGTGACACTGTGTAACTGAATCCTGTCGGTTATAAATTTAACTATTTCCCCTACATAAATCAGTTTTATTTCACCATCCACATCAATCTTTGGCGTTTCGTTGTGAGTAAGCTGGTGACTAAAAGTGGCGACAACTGAGTTGTAGTATGGGTTTCCAAATGGACCATACACGTTGGGAATTATCAGACCCGTAAATCTTGCATTGTTCTGATTGGCCCATTTTTCGAATAACTCACGTCCCTCTTTTTTCGATTTGCCATACAGGTTGTCACGTTCCTCCTGGGTGCTCGACGAAAACAGTATATGCGGATTTGATTTTGTTGCTTCACAGGCTCCAATCAGCTGTTTTACCAATCCGATGTTCGTTTGATAAAGTACTTCGGGATCGTTGTGGCGATTCATGGCTGCCAGGTGAACAATGGCATCACAGCTTTTCGCAAACGTTTCCAGCTTGTTTTCATCAGAAAAAAAGGTATCCTCAAACGGCACGCGAATAAATTTATCGGGTTGTAATCCCAATGTATTGAAAAGGTGGGTTCCTACAAAACCCGGTTGACCGGTTATTCCTATTTTAATCATAGCTATTTTTAATGATACCCAGATGATACAGATATTTAAATCGGATTATTAAAACAATTTTGAAGTGTAATTTGCAACATCATTTTAATTTGCGTTAATTGAATTGTCGGGGGTTCATCTTTTTTCTGTCGTTCGTGAAAATCCTTCTTATAAATCCAGGCTTTTTGCCAAAATTAAGGAGTAGGCCAACTTCGATTTGTGTCGCTTTTAAGTAATTGATTAACTGGAACTCATTATCTTCAATCAATACTTCTGTGGCTTTGTTTTCAATGATTATGCAGTTGTCAACAATAATATCCGCAAAATAGTCACCTACAGGAAATGCTTCGTAATATACTGTAATGGGCGGATGATTTTTACATTCAAATCCCATTTTGCGAAGTTCAATCAGCATTGCATTGTGATACACCTTTTCAAGAAATCCATAACCAAGTGTATTATAAACCTTATAGTAGGCTTGAATAATTTTTTCGGTTTTGTCTTGATGCAGATATTGCATATTGATTAATTGAAGGAATATAAATGATTTTTTGGAACGCAGATGCCACGGATTTGACTGATTTACACTGATAAAATGATCCTTGTTCATCCGTAAGATCCGTGTTATCTGTCTTTCATTCCTTTGTATTAACACCAATGAAACTTTAAGAACACTGATGCCACAGATTTGACTGATTTACACTGAAAAATAGATCTCTGTTCATCCGTAACATCCGTGTTATCCGTGTTCTATTTCTTTTCTGTCAATAACGTTGAATCTCTTGGAACGCAGATGCCACAGATTTGACTGATTTACCCTGAATATTGGTGTTTATCCGTAACATCCGTGTTATCCGTGTTCTATTTCTTTTCTATCAATACCGATGAAGCTTTTGGAACGCAGATGCCACAGATTTGACTGATTTACACTGAAAAAGAAGATCTGTGTTCTTCCGTAACATCCGTGTTATCCGTGTTCTATTTCTTTTCTGTCAATAACGATGAAACTCTTGGAACGCAGATGCCACAGATTTGACTGATATACACTGAAAAAGAAGATATATGTTCATCTGTAACATCCGTGTTATCCGTGTTCTATTTCTTTTCTATCAATACCGATGAAGCTTTTGGAACGCAGATGCCACAGATTTGACTGATTTACCCTGAATATTGGTGTTTATCCGTAACATCCGTGTTATCCGTGTTCTATTTCTTTTCTGTCAATAACGATGAACCTCTTGGAACGCAGATGCCACAGATTTGACTGATTTACCCTGAATATTGGTGTTTATCCATAATGTGAGTATTCTATTCTGCGAACTGTATATTGTCTTCCCCCAATACATCTTTCCGAATCATTGGTAATTTCATTAACAGCTGTTTCGTACCTTCCACATCCAATCGATGAGTATTATGGGAATGATAATCTTCAATGACCGATACCTTTTCCTCACCTTCCGTAAAGTAGCTCTCATAATTGAGATCGCGGTTATCGGCAGGAACCCTATAATAATTGCCCATGTCGAAAGCTTTGGCCATCTCTTCGCGATTGACAAGCGTTTCGTATAATTTTTCGCCATGGCGGGTTCCGATCACCCGTATCTTGCTTTCCGATTTGTACAATTCGATCAATGCCTGAGCCAAATCACCAATCGTTGAAGCGGGTGATTTTTGAACAAACATATCTCCGCTTTTACCATGTTCAAAGGCGTAAAGCACCAGATCGACAGCGTCTTCGAGTGTCATCATGAAACGGGTCATATTTACGTCGGTAATGGTAAGGTCTTTACCAGCCTTAATTTGTTCGACGAACAATGGAATAACAGAACCACGCGAGGCCATTACATTACCATAGCGTGTTCCGCAAAAAACGGTATCAGACTCACCAACCATTGACCGGGCTTTCGCCTGCATTACCTTCTCCATCATCGCTTTTGAGATACCCATTGCATTGATCGGATACACCGCTTTGTCGGTGCTTAAAACAATCATTCGTTTTACATCGTGTTCAAAAGCGGAATCGAGCACATTCTGGGTGCCCAATACGTTTGTGTTCACTGCTTCAACAGGAAAGAATTCGCAGGAAGGGACTTGTTTCAATGCAGCAGCATGAAAGATAAAATCGACACCGCGCATGGCGTAGTCCACACTGCGTTTGGCACGCACATCGCCGATATAAAATTTCACTTTGGGGTTGTTCAGCCGATGACGCATATCGTCCTGTTTTTTCTCGTCGCGCGAAAAAATGCGGATTTCTTTGATATTGGTATCTAAAAAACGGTTAAGTACGGCATTGCCGAATGAACCGGTACCACCGGTAATTAAAAGCGTTTTGTTTTTAAACATGGTACATTAATTTTGAAAAACTGAAACATTGTGATTTAGATTAATAATGGAAATTATGCTTTGAGTCGTTACGCTACGATGCGTATTTTTGTAAAAAAACATCTAAATTAAGAAAAGCTAAAAATCAGATCATTGAAAAATCGGCTTTGCTAAGTTTTAATTTAATATTTTCCAGTTTTTCCAATGAGGCTTTAATCCTTATACGTTCGTTATGAGATAAGAAGGCCGGTATCAAATCAGTCAAATCAATTTTAAGTAGCCGATTAATAACGATTAAATCCCTTAATGAAAAAGGAGTAATTCCATTCATTAATTCGGATATATACGATTTATTCTTATGCCCTAATAGGCTACCAAATGCTTGTTGCGAAAGGTCAAGGCTTTTTAATTTAGCTCTAATCAGATTTTTTCGTTTTTCGATAAACAGACGTTCGTTCTCGGCGATAGACCCTGCCAGATCACTTTCGCTGATTATTTTCTCAGTTATTTCCGAATCTGCCAACCAATGCTTGTTTTCCCATGTCTCAATTAAATCGCGTAGTTTTTTTCTTACAGGTTTATAATCAGGATTTTCTTTTGAAAGTACCCTTAGCTTTCTGTCGGCAATCAAGGCCCTTTCAAAGTCCAATTCATTTTGAATTTTGCCTTGCTTAATTACTTTATTGATGTCGAAATCTGTTTCCATAAGTCTTTAAATCCAATTGTTATCCTTTAACCATTTCTTGATGGTATCTTTATTGTTTTTGAAGGCGTTTTCATATTCCTGATGATTACCCACCCACACGACAGAGGCTTCTCCTTCTTCAAATTCGACTAGTATCATCGTCCTATTGACATCCAAATTAAAGAAATAGAAACCTTAGCTATGCACACAATCGGCATCCGATCTGGTCACTTTTAATTCAGCCTTACTTTCCCACTCATTAATTTCAATGTCAACAATCAGCTTTTCAATTTCTCTTGTCAAAGAAATATTACCTCTGTTTTTTCTCTTCAGTTTTTCTAATTTGTGCTTGCCGATTAATCTCATTATTGAATACAAAGATATGTAATTGTTCGGAATATACCAGAACTATTTAGTGGAAATATTAACCAAAACTAATGGTCCGGTATATGCGGAATCTGATGCATCCTGGTCATCATTGTTCATTTTAATATTTATAAAAGTACATAAAACAAGTAATTTATTCAGTACGATCAATTTTACCTCAAATTAACATTATATACGTATAATGTAGCGACAATGTTTCTGTGACCTTCCCTTAAATAGCTTGACAGGATTGATACTAATTTGTAGAATAGAAAACAATGCAGGCTGATTGCTGCACAAAAGATGATTAAACCTAAAACAAGCGCCCCACCTGTGAAAAACAGGAGAAACGCTTGCTGAAAGTTTAGTGTATTGTAGTTTCGTTCATGATGAAAATTGTTATGACTTTTGAACGGTTATGAAAGATCTTTGTGCTTGAGATTGCCTATGTTTATTTTGTTTCAAGATTGTTCCTGCTAAAGATATTTAAAGTCAGCTTTTTTTATTTAGTTTTTCCGCAGTTGCATGAATTCTGATTAATCCCATTTGCATATCTTGTCAATATAATCTTTAGAACCATCTCTTAACCATCCGTCTAATTGTGAAACTTCTTTGAGTTGCTGACCCCGCATTCTTGGAACATTAATATATGAACATGTTAGTTCCGGAATGGCAGTCATATCGCCCCAAAGCTTTTCAAATTGAGTAACGGGAAAAATATCCTCCTGACCCTTTCCCCAACGTTTTTTTACCTCTTTTAAGGTTACATAAGTTGGCATCCTTGAAGCCATTTTGTAGACCGCTTGCTTGACTTTTTCTGTATTGATTAAGTCATCTCTCTTTAATCCAAAGACGGTTAGAAGTTTGTCTATTGTGATCCAAAAAGTATTGGTATTGTAATAGCTTAAACTAAATTCAATTTTTTCATCCGGAAGTGCCAGACCTTCAACCAAACGTATCTGTCCGTTTATTTTTGCAAGGCCACCTCCGCGATCATCCAGTTTGCGGGTAATCAATTCAACAGTCATTGCTTTCTGTTGTTGAATGTGAAATCCCATCAAGGCTGGATCAGCATTTGCACCTAAAGTATCGATATTATGAAGTAGTAGGTATTTTAAGTTGGGATTGTCCTGAATTAACTGATTGAGGGTTCCGTTAAGAAACAGGTTCGGAATCTCATACCAATGACCCACAGGGTGAATGCATTGGGTCGGTAAATTATCGCGGTAGTCTTCGGCTTCTCCGGCGGTTTTTGACCAGTTAATTAATGCGGAATGTAAACTTTGCTGAACTTTTTGAGATTGTTCATCAAGCAATTGTTGAGGCATCTCTTCCCATAAAAACCGAAGATCACGCTCTGTGGGAATTAACCGTAATCCGATGACCTTTCCCTGAGAAAGATAAATATTTTCATCATCCTTATATAATGCATTTTCCTGTAAAAAGGATGATATTGCAGGATGAGTAAGGTAACTCGTTGTAAATACGTGTTGCAGATTTGTTGAACAGTTCCAATCTGTTTGGTTTGTTTTTGCGAGATGAGTTTCCAGAAAGTTTCGGTGTTTCCCTGCAAATTTCGCAAAAGGATTCAGTGATTTCACCACACCCGCCCCTTTTGTCCACCGACTACCAACACCTCCGGCCAGCGAAACAATTGCAACTTCTCTTTTTCGAAGTGCCTCCAAACCAAGATTAATCAAATTTCGTTCCGTCAAGATTGAATAATGGGCAATCTCTGATTTTTGGACATCCTCAATGGTTGTGCTGATTGGCAACCTATTTTTAGATAAACAAATTCTGCCTGATTTTAGGTCTTTTTTAATTTGATCGTGTTGTTCTGAATCAAAACCCAACTCTGTGAGAAGCGCATTCAGCGATTTCTGTTGAGTTGAATCTTCCTGATTTTGGGGAATCATTCGGTCAAACAAGTTGGTTACAAAACCAGTGAAATTTTCGTTCTCCTTGTAATCATGACCCAAAATGGCCAATTCATTCCGCTGACAATCCGATAAAGAGTGCAAGTCTTTTTTCAATAATTGCGGTAAAATAAGCGTATAATATGCTTCAGGCATTAACGCATTTTTTCCGTCATTCAAATTTGCGAATGTCCCATTCTCATTGATTCTAAAATCATAGACTACCGGTTCCATGGCAAATGGAATTGCATGTTCATACTTCTTTTTAGTCGCTGACATGATCTGCTGCAGACGATCCTGTGCTTTTTGCTTCGAAGAAGGATCGAAAATAAACCCCATCCCTCCACCGGACATTCCTCCCATCATCCAAAATCCCCAAAACTTGTCTTTAAACTCGACTTTGATTTGGTCTATCAGGGTTTCTGTATAAAGGTTTGTTGCCCATGGAATTATTTCCTGTATTGGACCTTCGAAGTTCTTTTGTGTAAATGCCCCGATCCCTTTAATATCTCCCTCTTTTAATCGTTGAACTACCTCATCAAAATAAGCTATGGCATTTTGACGACCAGTCCATTCTTTTTTCGATCTGAGTAAGTATTTTTCTGTCACCATTTCAAGGATTGGACCCACATCCTGCGCCATCCCCCCGTGTACCATCACAAGGCTATCCTGAAGTTTTTGTCTTGTTTCAAGACTTACTTTTTTTGTATCTAAAATGGTGTGCTGAGGTAATAAGCGGCCTTTGCTAATTCCAAATTCGGGATCTCCAACCAAAGCTTCTACACCTTGAATCAGTTTCATTCCTGGCCATACGCCACCTGAATCTTGCCAGCCCCCACCTGAACCTCCAATCCATTCACCCAAGATTGCTTTAGATGCAACTAACCGACGTTCCTCTTCATTTAAAATGCCTGTCAGACATTCCGTTTGTCCGGTGGCCCGCATGCACAGCGAAATTAGCGATGCTAAGAGATTGGTAGAAACAGCCAGACGAGAGCCTTTCGGTATATTATTGACTTTACTAACTATTTCAATCCCTTTGCCTTTTCCAACCATATTTTCGAGCAGTTGGCTCAAAGGAAGACCGGCGCCTTCCATTCCGGGAGGAACAATTCCTGAAGCAATAACTGCTGCCTTTAATAAGCCCAGGTAATCCTTTGCAAAATCAAAAACCTCCGACAAATTACTTATAGATGATGACGCTGCCAGATCAACGCTGGTTAATTTGAGTATTGGTTCGTCAATGATTCTGAACCAGGTTTCGATGGGAGGGGCTGGTTTTGTTTCTTTGGAACTATTGAGGATACATAGATCGACTGAAATATTAAGGACTTTTGCACCTTTCGGGTAGTCCATTCCCAAAAAGAAAATATCGCTCCAACCACTATGACTTAAATCCATTCTTACAGGCGTAGACTCATGTAAACACGGGTATAAACCGGTGGATTTATCCTTGAGACGTAACGGGGAATGAATTTTTAAAGGTTGATCAGATGGGTGACCTATACGAAACATCCATTTGTTTCCTGCTGTTGAGCGGACACTTATACGCACCTGATCAGCAAGTGTCTGGAATGCTAATTGATGATATGCATCAGCCAAACCACTTGAAATTCCTTCATTGACCCCTTTTTTATCCTGAACTTTCAAAAAAAGATCAATCGCTTCTTCGAATCTACGGTTGAGCAAATATTCAAAAGCCTTGTAAGGTATTATACCTTCGGCACCAATTCCTTTATTCATAGGAATATAGAAACGATGAATCGCATACAGAAAGAATAGAGCTCTTACTTTGTTGTAAAGGTTCGATTCTTCTTTACGATAGATTTCCAGCAACTTCGCTTCATCCAACAATTCTTCAGTCGAAGCTCCCTTGCAGAATTCATCAATAGATTTGTTTTTAATCGAAGGATCAGTTGAACGTATAATATTGATTAATTGGCTCATTGTATTATCTTCCAACAAAGTTCATATTTTTCATTGCAAAAAATTCGAGCAATTCGGACATTAGTTGATCACGGTCATTGCCGCTTAATGCTAAAGCAAGTTGTGCCTTTAAAAGGCCATACCTTGTACCCATGTCAAATCGCCAGTCATTTTTTTCAAGCGCTAAATATTGTTCTTTCTGAGCCAATTCATTTAAAGCCTCAGTTAAACCAATTTTATTTCCATCTGAATTTTTCAGGTTATTTTCAAGAATAGACATCACTGAAGGCGACAATACATGCATTCCAAAGAAGCAAAGGTAGTGGCCAGCCCGAAGTCCAGGAACAATTAATTTTTGTTCTGCAATAGTTGGAGTGGGTTTTTCGATTACTTTATCAATTGAATAAAGATCGTTTGTGGGATGAATTCGTTTTCCTCCTATTGTGCCATAATTTGGGATAAGGTTTTCCCTTGTTGGAGTAACTGCAGAAACTGAACAGCTATTTTGTTTTGCAATTTCAACCAGGTGTTTAGCGCAAGGGATGTTTGTTCTGTTTACATACATGTGGTCACCTACAAGATGCAAAAAATAATCGTTTCCGATAAACGATGCGCCGCACCATACAGCATACCCATAGCCTAATTGTTTATCCTGCGGAATAAAATGGATTTGTGGATCTTCTCTAACGCTTTCTGCATAAACATCTAAATCGCCAGGGTGAATAATTACGCCAATTTCTTCGATACCTGCTTTTCTCGCTTCTTCAACCAGTATTTCAAGAACCGTTTTACGATTACCATCCCGATCGACCAAGGTTTGCATGGCCAATTTGCGCTGATCGGCACCTGCAGCCGTGATTAAGGCTTTTTTGATTTGCATTGGTTAAGTGTTATGATTTATGGATAGTATGTCCCTTTTTGTTTTCAACTATTTATTATTTTGAAATTTTACATATAAATCTTTTATCTGTTTAGCAACAACTTCTATTGAGAAAAAGGTATTTGCTTTTAAATATGCATTTGAGGCATATTTCTGACATAAATTAGAGTCATTAGTTATTTGTATAATTGCATGAGCTAATTCTTGTTCATTTTCAATTGCCACATTTATTCCTGTTACGTTATGTTCGTTAACCCAGTTTACACCACTATTTTCGATGTTTGTAGCTACTATTGGTTTTGAGAATGACATTGCTTCAATCATCACTATTCCAAATGCTTCGGCTCTTGAAATCGAAGGTAAAACAAAAACACTGCATGCTTTGTAATATTCTACAAGTTCATCACTTGTAACTCTTCCCAATAACTTAACTTTTGTTTGAAGGTTATTGTCAATAATCTCTTTTTGCAAAGATTCTGACAGTGGGCCGAGGCCTGCAATATAAACGATATAGTTGTCTGGTAGTAATTTAGCTGCCCGGATTAAGTATTTAAAGCCTTTATATTCAACAAGACGACCTACAGAAAGTACAATTTTTTTATTTTTGTCTAAAATATCGTCACTTCTTTTGTATTCATTATTTGTATTGTTTTTGAATGAATTAGGAATGACTAATAATTTTTCAATGCAGGTTTTTAGTGGAGTTGAACCTTTATAATATTGTGGACTTGTAACAACAACAGCTTTTGCTTTTTTTAGTATACTCTTTTGTAAAGGCATAAGAACTTTGTTTAATACAACTTGTGAGACAATGTCACTATGCCAATGAACTATCAGATTAATTTTTCTTTTAGGTATAAAAAAGATGGTTAACATTGACAGAATGTTGGGTAAATGCAGATGGACTAAATCATTTAATTTTATTAATTTAAATATCATTAAACAATAAGAGAGTGATATTGGTTGTGAGGCAATTTTAAAAAGCGTTGAACATCTAATTACCTTAATACCATTTAATATGGAAATCTCAGTTTTATTTTTATCATTAAAAACTAATACCGTTGTTTCAAATCCTTCCTGGATTAACTTTTCTGATAAGTCTTTAACAAGTGTTTCAATGCCTCCTTTATAAGGATGATAATATTTTCCAATTTGTAATATCTTCATAATTTCAGTGAAGTTGAAATGTTAAGTTTTAATTTATTTAATGCATTAATCAATAGAGTCAATAAATAACAAATAAGAAGAGTAGGTCAATTATCAAATAAATCTATAGCTACTACAAATTGCTATTTTATAAGTCTCTATCGAATTCTATTTGCTATTCTGGAAAATATTATTTTAATCAGAAATGAAGGTGTAAACTCATTTTTCATTGCAATTTATCCGATTAAATTATTTTTTAAAAAATCAATAATAATTACTTAGGATAAGTATTCTATAAGCGATATTCACTAGAATGGAATTTGTCATCATTTCATTTGACAACAATAATTTGAATTTGCTTCGAAATGAATTTGTATATGTTGCATTTAATCTCAATAGTGTTTTATTATGCTCGTCAATTTCATGGAATGTTTCAAACAAAATCTTTGAAATACGGGATCTTATTTTTTTCCCTTTTACTATTCTTTTGAACCGATTAATAAAACTCGTTTGATATGCTCCCATGATATTTAGGCAATGTTGTCTATAATAAATGTGGGGTTGACTGTCATAATGTATGTGAGCGTTATTAACTACCGCTACTAAATACAGCCAACCATCATGGTTGGGCATACCTATCGCACATGATTCCTTGACATTAATTCTTTTTAATGATTGCTTTAATAATTCCCGTGAAAAAAGCTGGGTGCACCCAAGCGTATTTATCATAATTAGCGATTCGCCTAATGTATGTTTATATTTAAATCGTTGAATATATTTAAAATTCAAGTTTTCATCAACAACTCTATAGGCGGAAGTATATAGTCTTATTGGTTTCTCAGTGTATCTTTCCAAATAATTTACTGCATAAAAAAGTTTGTCGTCGTCCCATACGTCATCCTGATCGCAAAATGCATAATAATCATAAATGGGCATAACCGCATAGGCGTATTCAACTAACCTATTAAAACTTAATGCACAGCCAATATTCTTTTCTATCAATACCGTCGTATTATTATTGCTGGTTGCATATTCATTTATTTTTTTCACCGTAGAATCTGTAGAACCATCATCTCTTATAAGTATATGAAGACGAATTCCTTTCTGTCGATATAGACTATCAAGTTGTTCTTCTAAATACTTTTCACCATTATAGGTGGATAAAAGAACTAATACTTTTTTGTCATTATTGCACATAAATTAATCTGAGTTATTTTAACCTAGTCTTTCTTTTATAAAATACTGTTGCTGATAAGAATATATTAAGGTATAGCATAATAACATTCCTCCCATAAGATATATTGGTGAAATAATCGACAATCCAATAAATGCCACTGCTACCATTTTCCCTTCAATGCAATTTTTTTTTAATAAATATTTGAAATGGATCAAATAAATGAACATTCCTATAATTCCGCCATAAACCAAGATTGATTGTATACAGCTGAATGATAAATCACCCTCACTAAATATTAAATCCAATCCGTTTGCAGAGATGAATGATTTTATTTTAGCAGGAGAATTTATCCCGAACAATTTATTAGTAACTGGGAAATCCGCAAAAAATTCAAACCCACGAATGATCCGAATAAATGCTGAGGCAGATTTACTATCCCCAGTGAATTCCGATGATCGTTTGGTTAGTTCTTTACCCATCTCTGAATTTACATAATAATATATACTAAAAACTATTCCTGGAACGATTAAAAATATTAGAAGAAGTTTATTTAAAAAGGAAGAATTCCTTAACTTATAGAAAAACCAGAAGACCCAGATTAAAGCCATTAAAAGAGCACCAGTCCCTGATCTCAAGAGCAATATAACCACAGAAATCAGAATGACATAAAAGTTTATTATTTTTTTATTGTTTTTATTAAACAACTCTATTGCAAGAAGAGGAATGATGTATTCCGCAAAATGGGCAGGTTCAAGAAAAAAAGTTGCTGATCTAGGCTCATACCTGAACCTAGTGATATATTCAATGTTAGACGGTCCAACATTTAATGGGATCCATGGCAGTAACCCGACCATTCGATAACCAAATTCAAAATACATTATTTCTTGAATGAAAAAAAAACAAATGCAAATTAAAACGACGATTTCATATACCTTGATCCCGTATTGTAAATCAAAATATTTACACGAGAGCCCTAATAAAATTGCAAAACTAATTAGGCTCAGTGAAAATAAAGAATTTATATTGTAGTCAGGAGCAAAAAGGAATCGTGATAAAAACATATAGGTGAAAAACAACCAAAAATATTTAGGCCATTTCAAACTGACTTTAAGTTTTGTTAGTATAATTATAAGCATGAGTAAAAAAACACATACTGTTCCTAAGGTCACTTGCTCAATGGCATATACACTTAAAAGTGGATATAATATCACTAATAGGGTTAATGACTTAGCAAAAAATATATCTGTTTTGATTGTTTTAAAAATCTTCGTCAGCATTATTAGTAATCATTGTTAATTATCAAGAATCTTTGAGTAAACATTAAACAGCAATTTACTATTATTAGATACGTCATGATTAATTGTAGTTTTATCATTTGAATTTGGGAATGCATTGTTAATAAGAAATTTTAAAATAGCATTTTCTAATCCTAAGTCATCATTTATATCGTAAATATATCCATTCACCCCATCACTAATGTATTCTGGAAGAGCTCCAACATTTGAAACAATTACCGGAGTTTTAAATATCGCGGCGGTCATTAATACACCACTTTGAGTAGCATCTCTATATGGACAAACTAAAACATCTGCTTGTTCAAATATCGATTTAATTTCATTCTGCAGAATAAATCTATTAATTAATATAAGCGAGGATGAACCAACTAGTTCTGGTGGAATTTGATATTGGTATGATCCTTTCCCTGCAACAACTAATTTTACATTTTTAAATCTCTTAATAAGCTTTGCGAAGATTACTAAAAGTTCATCTAACCCTTTATATTGGGATATACGGCCAAAGAATAAAAGAATTTTTTCATTAGGTAATTTATCAATCCCAGGTACTAATTTATTTTCAAAATACAGATATGATTTATAAGGAACAAGTCTTAATCTACAAATAGGCACAGTGGGAGAATATATCTTTTCTAATAATGAGCTGCTAAAATTAGAAAAGGTACAGAAAGCAGAAATCTTTCTAAATAGAAGTTTGCGAATTAATTTAGTTTTCCAATCATGTTCTCCAGAGTGTTGCTCAGGGTCATGCACATTTAGAACAATTTTCTTGTTTCTAAGCAATAGTGCAAGAATAGTTAATCGTCCAGAAATGTCATCAAAATGTATTATTTGGGGCTTGATTTTTTGTACAAGCTTTATAAGTTTAAGGTTTGTTAATAATATATTTATTCCTAATTTTTGAGAAAAAAATACGAAATTTACTGATTTACAGTTCTCAAAGTAATTCCCAAATAAGCTGGCATTTTCAATTTGTCCTTTAACTTCATTAAATGAGTAAATTCCAGAAGCTATAACTTGGTCTTTTTTTATTTTAAATATTGAATGGTTTGGTGAATGTAAAAAGACGGTTATTAAAACATGTAAATCAACCTGCAATTTCAGATTATTTATTTGTTCAACGGAATAGTCTAGTAAAGGAGGTGCGCAGATGTATAAAATATCCATAGGTTTTTCATATTTCAGAAAGTAAATTACAAATTAGTCAAAAGGAGGAAACCAGGTTGGATTATAATGTAGATCTTTATTCCTTTGTTTAATTTTTTTAGCAGGAACACCTGCAACGAAAGTATAGGGTTCAACATCTTTGGTTACGATTGAACCGGCTCCAACAACAGCACCTTCGCCAATAGTGACACCTTGAAGTATAATTGCTCTGGTGCCAATCCATGAATAATCATCTATTTGAACTTTTGTAAACATATTGTTAAAATAGGGTGAATTCATATCATGAGAAACGGTAATGATATGAACGTGGGGAGAGATAGATACTTTATTACCAATTACAAGCGTTCCCCGACCATCTAAGTAACATGAACGATTAATAACTGTATTTTCACCAATGGTTATGTTTATATGGTCAATAAATGTTCTCATATGAATTGAGGATCCTTTGCCTATTTTAATACGACAAATCAGTCTATAATATAAATGTCTAATTGTATATGATGGTATATAAGTAATAAAATTGTTTGGGATATAATGAATTAAAAATTGTTTGAAAAAATGCAATAGTTTTCTGACTCCTTTGTTCTTTATAATCATAGTTATGCGTATTTGCAATTCATTAATACGAAAATATTCTCAATTAATTGACCAACAAATAAATGATTTGACAATTTTATGTTTTTTTTAATATCTACTTTTTATACCACGAATAATCCTTTTATATAGCGGAACAAAATAACTATGGTTGAAAATTTTATTGTCAACTTCAGTTTTCACCATAATCGTATTCGGATGAGTCAATGGGAAAATCATCGGATTGGTATCAATTTCCGAATTAATATTATTTTTATCAGTATAATTTGTTGCATCTGAACCGAATCCAATATTGGAAATTAAATTTACATTTGGAAGGATTGCAATACCATTATTCTTCCAAACAGAATAGACGGCCCATTGCACATCCCATATTATTTTAGAAAAGTTTTTTCTCCAATAATTTTTTTCTTGAGTAGAGTTAAATTTTATATCCTTATCCTTAATGTTAACTGTTCTTTCATATTTTTCCCAAGCTCTTCTCCAGGTTGCCCATCCCCATATTTGTCCATAGTTTGAAAAGAAATAACTTGAATCTCCTGATTTCATACCCAAATTACTACCGCTAATCATCATGACTTTATTGTCATCTTTATATTTTTGTAACAATTCACGACAATATGGAAAGAAACTTAAATCAGGTAAGCAATCATCTTCAAATATGATTCCACATTCCACATTTTGAAAAAACCAATCAATTGCTGATGTTATTGCTGCTGAGCATCCTAAATTTTCATGTCGGAATAAAAATTTGGGCTCGCAATCCCAGTCTATGTTTCCAACAATACTTCTAACTTCATTACATTTTTGAAATTCGTTTTCTTTATTCTTCCTTGGCCCATCGGCTGCAATGTATAAGTATTTTGGTTTTATTGCTCTAATCTTATCAAATACTAGTTTGGTTTTATCAGGCCGGTTGAATACTAAAAATAGTATTGGAGTCAAAAACGATTCTTCCATTTCTTTATTTTTAATTTTGTTGATTTCACTTCTTTTGGGATTTAGTCCCATCCATTAAAAGGATACTTAAAATCTTACGGGTATCAAATTTTCGATATCTTATTAACGTTTTGGGAATACTAATAAATTTTGCTATGGTTGCCATAGTGTTTCCATGGCACTTTTTATAGTAAAGGATTTTGCTTTTTTGCAGTTGCTCTAATATCCAATAATTAATTCCATTTTGATTCTTTTCGGATGCCCCTAAATAATGTATAATTGAAGTTTCAGGATTCCATATTATTTTATACCCAAATTTGTTTAATCGAAAACAAATCTCAGTTTCTTCATAGTACAAAAAGAAATCCTCATCAAATCCCTCAATAGTATCAAAAATTGTTTTTTTAAAGAACATATCTGCACCCATAATATAATCAACTTCTTTTATTTGAGTTCCACTGTCAATTACAGAAGGGCTTAATCTTTTTTTAAAGTATTTGCTAAATATTTTAGATAGTCCATATTCAAATAGTTCCTGGTAAATTGAGGGGAAATTTCCGTACGAAATATGTGGTTTCCGGTTTATGTCTAATAATTTACAGCCAACAGCAGCAACGAGAGGATCATTCTTTTTTTCAAGAAACTCCTTCAATACTTTAATTGAGTTTTCTATTAAAATAGTATCAGAATTTAGAAGAAAAAGAAAATTTCCTGATGCTTGTTTTACTCCTAAATTATTCGCTTTACCAAAACCCAGGTTTTCTTTTGATTCAATAAGCAAGACGTTGGGGAATTCGGTTTCAATCATCAGTTGAGAGCCATCAGATGATGCATTGTCTATAACGATAATCTCAAACTGAATGTCTTTTGTATGCTTATATATTGATCTTATGCACTGTTTGATTAAAGTATTTGTATTGTAATTGACAATTATTATAGAAACATCCATTATTGACTTTTGATTTTCTGTTTAATTTTATTTAATTTTTCAATCTGTTTAAGGTCTAAGGGCTTGTAAAACTCTTCTATATTTTCAATTATTACCTTTTCATCAAAATCAGAAATATTAAGATTGTTTAAAGCATTAATAATTTCTTCATTAAATCGAGATTTAATAACCTTTGCCGGGTTTCCTCCTACTATCATATAGGGAAGTACATCTTTAGTAACTACTGCACCTGCTGCGATTATTGCACCTTTCCCGATTTTAACTCCTGACAATATTGTTGAACCATTACCGATCCAAACTTCGTCTTCAACAATAATTGATCCTTTAGTATGGGAATCATGTTTTGGTGATAATTTAATTAATTTGGAATATAGAGGAAAAGTTGAGATTGTGTTTATTGTATGGTTCCCACCTAAAATAAATTGGACATTATCAGCTATTGAAACATAGTTTCCAATTTGTAACCTCTCTTTATCGTGAAAGAAGTATTTTATATCAAGGAGACCATATGACTTTCTTCCAACCGTAACAATATTTTCAGGAAAAATATTGTTAGCAATTGTCTCATTGTGAATATTTATTTTTCTCCAACTTCTTCGGAAAAAAAAGATTTTCACTTTTATAGAAAAGTGAAAAAAGATTTTTTTAATCATTGCATTAAAATTAAATCAGTTATCACCAGCATATTTTGTGTTTTTACTTTAGTCCCATTTTCTTTTTTATACGAAATAAAGGCAGAAGTTAGCACTCCTCCAATATAGCCCAACGTTCGAGGTGCGAGAACTATTTCTAACTCTTTTAGTAATTGTTCCATTAAGAATAAGTTAGTAAAAACAAATTGAGCATATTGATCATTTATTTGACCATAAATATTTCTTGAGCTTAGTCCAAAGATATATAGGATCAAATAATAATAAAAATTTAAACACAAACAATACTGGTTTACTTTTGTCTTCATGTTTTTTAGACATATAGATGTAATCTAAAGCTTGGTGCCACGTTGTAAGTAACATTAAATTACGCAACAGAATTTTCAAGCGTACCCTAAAAAAGAAGTTCTTTGTACTATCAAAAACACCTTTGCTTAATCCAAATTGATGACCTCTACACTCAGAAATATTACTGATTCTGTAACTGACAAGTTCAATTGGCAATAAAGGTATAGGATATCCTGTTTCAATTATTTTCAAATAAAAGGGCCATTCTTCTCCTAAAGGAAAGCGCTCATCATACCCATCTACTAAATCATATAACTTTCTCGAATGAAAAACTCCTGGTCCAGGTATGAATAAAGACTTTATAATTAATTTTCGTTGTTCTTTTAAAGGTAATAATAGAAGTGTATAATATTTATCGAAAAACTTCCGAGTATTCTCAACAATGGTCTGATCATCACCGAATAATAGTAATTTTGAACAGCAAATTTCATAGTTGTTTTTCTGGACAAAATGAACATATTCAAATATAGCATTTGAATATAAAACATCATCACCTGCGATAGTTTTTATCCACTCACCTTTTGAAATTTTAATTCCTCTATTGCAATTTGCAGATATTCCAGTGTTTGCCTGTATAGTAACTATTTCAGTACTAACAAACCTAACTTTATTTTTTTCAATCCAGGAGCGGCAAACATCAACTGTATTATCAGTTGAGCAATCATCGCTTATAATTAGCTCAATATTCTGATAGGTTTGAGAATTTGCACTTTCTAGGGTTTCGAGTACATATTTGGATGAATTATAGGTGATTACAATAATCGAGACTAAGGGATTTATTGTTTCATGCATATCGTTTGAACCAAGTGGCATTATTTATAGTTTTTTATGACATGAAATGCATTAGGTTGTGCATTTTATTTGTTTCTGTAAATTTTCAATAAACTTAGTATCCCCAATCTTTTATCTAATTCCCTTATTGAGTACCATCCAGAAACTGTGATTAACACTAATCCAATCAAATAAGGAAAAGGTTTTGATAAAAAGAGAACTGAAAGAAATGCAATTAATGCCAATGAAAATTGATAAGAGAAGATACGGATAAACTGAGGGTTAAAAGTGAAATTGTATTTAATACTATTAATAAGATACACCTGACAAAATGCTAGAATATAAGCTATAAAAAATGAGATTCCTAAGCCCGTTAATCCCCAAAGCCAATACCCGCCTATGTTTAGTATTAGTGCAATAATATTTGAAAAAAGTTCGCTCCAGAAAAACACCTTACCTTTGCCCTTTGCTAAAAACAAAAAACCAAGTGCCCAGGTTGCTGCTTTAAAGAACATCCCCAGTGCAGCCCAGTAAATCATATCGCTTACTGCTAAAAATTGTTTGGAATAGAGTAAAATGATTATCCAATTAATAAATACCAGAAACACAATAAGAATTGGTGCTAATATTAAAAGGGCTATTTCCGCTTGTTGGTTAATGGTTCGCTTACATAGCTTATTGTCGTATGCTACTGCAGATAGACGGGGATAATAATCTGTACCCATTGCATTAAAAATTAAACCAACGTATGTATTGATGATAGCAAAGCCAGCCGTATATAAGCCAACCTGCTCAATACTGCCAGTCCGACTAATATAGATACGGACAATGTAGGAAACTCCGACAGTAAGTAATCCACTAAGACTAATCATAAAACCCATCTTGAGCATATTTTTACCTTCAAAGATGGTTTGTGAACGAGAAAGTTTTGCGTTTTCAATCTTTACTTTTCGCGAAAAGTACCACGACATCATTAACGATAAAAATGCAGTACCAATCAAGCCGGGTACAATACCATCAATACCCCAGATGTAATAAAGTGGGAGGGTAGCAAAAAGTCCTAATGCACTGCCCAGAATATTTGCTTTTGCAAGGTATTGCAGTTTGCGAATGCCTTGCAAAATGACCAGTTGTCCGCTACTTAATTGTTGAAAAAGGAGAGTTATCGAAATCCAGATAAACGCCAGAGTATAATCCTTATTGCCAAAGGTTAACTGGCTAAGCCATTGGGATAGAATTAAGGTTACTAACGTGCCCAATGTGCCTGTAACCCAAACCAGCCGACGGAAAACGGTTGTAATAGTAGATATTCGTTTTATGTCTTGTGCACTGTTCGCCGCCGCAATATCTTTTACTGCACTGGTTCCTAATCCAAAGTTTGTTAAGCTACCAATTAGCCCGATAGTTGTGGTTAGTAACCCCATAATTCCCATTCCTGCCGGTCCCAGAAGAATAGCTACGAATTTTGAACGAATAATTGAGATAATAATATTAAAAACCTGGACACCACCAAAGAGGGAGGTGGCTTTCATGATTTGGCGGTAAGAGGATCTTTCTTCAGTCATTACAATCCTTTAATAACTTTTGCTGGGACACCGCCTATAATTACATTTGCGGGGAACTTCCCAGTGACCACTGCTCCTGTTGCAATAATTGAATTATCGCCAATTTCGGAATTTTTGAGAATGGTAACATTATTCCCTATCCAAACATTTTTGCCAATAATTACTTTACCAATTTCACCCAGCTGTCTTCTTTTTGAAGGATCAATTCCATGTGCTTCATGATCCATTATGCATACATATTGCCCAATTAAGGAGTTGTCACCTATTTCAATATAGTTTGCCGCGCATAAATAAAGGTTGTTATTGGTTGCTACATTGTTTCCTATTTTAATAATTGAATCTTTATATCTGGGCTGAAGTTCAATTGAGCCACCTCGATGAAAGCCTCCTAATTTATATCCAAAAGAACAATTGACACCTAACTCAACTTTACCCAATCCAGTTATCAACGTCTTTTGCTGACAATCAGGTTCCTTTTCAACTAATTTAATTTTTGCCAAAAGTATCGGTTTGAAATTGGGGATCGCAAAATTTAAGTATTTGTTACTAGTCTTCCGGAAGTAACGAATTGACAAAAGAAAGTAACGATATATTTTTTCTATAATATTATGTGGCATTATTTAGTGAAATTTATTCAATACCACTGTCACTATCTGAATCTCTTGATCTGTCATAACCGGACTAATCGGTAAGCTTAATATCTGTTGATGGATTTTTTCTGTGATTGGGAAACTCAAATTATTCCATGCTTTGTAGGCTGGTTGCTGATGAGGTGGAATAGGGTAATGTATCATTGTTTGAATACCGTTTTCTGTTAAATATTTTTGTAACTGATCTCTTTCCGGATGGCGAATAACAAATACGTGGACATTGTAGGATTGATTTTTGAGTTGAGGTAAGATGATATCGGGATGTACAATATTCGCAAGATAGTATTGTGCGATCTCTCTTCGGCGCTGGTTGTCCTTATCCAGAACTTTTAATTTTGTGCGGAGTATGGCTGCCTGTATTTCATCCAATCTTGAGTTCAATCCCGGATAAAGGTTCTGGTATTTTATTTTTGATCCGTAATTGGCAAGGGTTCTTAACACATCAGCCAAATCATCATTATCCGTCGTTACTGCACCTCCATCTCCTAATGCGCCGAGGTTTTTCCCAGGATAAAAGCTATTTCCTGCGGCATGACCAAGTGAACCGGTTCTTTTTTTACCATAATAGGAACCTACAGCTTGTGCATTATCTTCAATTAATTTTAGTTTGTATTTGTCGACTAATCTTTGAATTTCAGGATGCATGGCATTTTGACCGTATAAGTGCACCAACATAATACCCTTTGTGCGTTTGGTGATTTTATTTTCAATTAGAAATGGATCAAGGTTGTATGTATTCATATCAGGTTCAACCAATACTGGAATCAGTCGATTGTCAGTTATAGCAAGTATTGACGCAATATACGTATTTGCTGGAACAATGATTTCATCGCCTTCTTTCATTACACCTAATTCAATATATGCTTTTAGAATTAACCGCAAAGCATCCAGCCCGTTGGCTACACCAATACAGTGTTTGGTACCAATATATTCTCTATATTCTTGTTCGAACGACTTTACTTCGTTGCCTAACAGATACCATCCAGAATCAAGTACCCGTTTAATTGATTGAGAAAGTTCCGGTTCGAAACTATCGTTGATTGCCTTAAGGTCTAGAAATTTAATCATTGTTATTTATTTTATTCCATTCTTCAAATCCAATTCCACACCAAGGCATACCACGTTCGAAATTGTAAGGCCATGGATAGTGCCTTTCCCCTGTTTCTTGATTAAAAAAGGGTGCTTTGCGAATATCACAAACCAGTTTTGCCGGTGCCCCATTTATAAATGAATAATCTTCAAATACACCTCCTATGGTAGAATTTGCTCCGACAAGACAATGTTTACCTATTTTTACTCCAGGCAACATAACTGTTGAAGTCGCGATTTGTGAAAAATCGCCTATTTCCACTCCGTATAATACATTTGACGGTGGGGTTGGGTCGTTAGTCAACACCACAAATGGGTAAATAAAAACATAGTTTCCCAACTTGCTTTTCTGCCCGATATTTACAAAGCTCTGCAGACGATTATAATCTCCTAATTCACAAAAACCCTGTACATCACAATTCGTACCTATACTGCAACGAATACCAGTTTTGGTATATTCACGAATTGTGGCACGATGTCCTGTATTTAATCCTTCACCAAATTCACAACCTGCATATATAATGGAATGACTTCTTATTAAGCTATTTTCCGCAATAACTGTTGGCGGCTGCACATATTTTTCATCAAAATAATAGGAATTAGTCGGCTCACCTATTATACAATCATTACAGATAATGGTATTGTCTTTTATAGTCACATTATCATATAAGACGGTATTATCTCCCAATTTTACATTTTTCCCGATAATAACGTTTTCACCAATTTGGACATTTCTTCCGTTAAACTTCATTTCATATTTCTTAAATTGTCCCTGAGTCTACAAATATATTCTGACCAGTAACAGAACCTGCTCCATCAGATAGCAAAAATTCAATTGTTTCTGCTACGGAAGTTAATGATGTTGAGCTTTTCAACGATGTACGGCTATAAATTCGTGCTTTTTGCCCGTTTGATAACGATGCACTCATATCTGTCTCCATAAAACCAGCAACAAGGCAATTGGAACGAATACCCAATTCACCCCATTCACGTGCAGTATTTTTCGAAAATGCCTCCAAAGCTCCTTTGGAGGAAGCATACATCGCTAAACCTTTATATCCTGTGTGTACACTGATTGACGAGAGATGTACAATACTTCCCTTTATTTTGTACAATATCATTTGCCGAATCACATATTTAGTGATCATCATTGGTGTAAAAACATTTACCCAGAACATTTGTTCAAGTGATTTTACATTGAGATTGGAAATCAGATCATCGTATGCCAATGCTGCATTATTTACAAATCCATGTAATTTGGTTTCTTTCCCTATAAATTCTTTAAACAGAACTTTATTAACATTATCCGAATCGGACAAATCATAAGAGATCCACTTTAGCCGGTCAGGAAAAGCGGCCATTAATCTTTCAAGTTCAGGTGTTTTAGACCGACTTAGACCAAATACAGTTGCACCTTTATACAGTAACCTATTTGCAATTTCGAGTCCCAACCCTTTTGATATGCCGGTCAGCAATATATTCTTTTGCTCCATTATTTAATTTCTTTGAATCTTACCTGTTCGAGTCACTTTTAGGCTATCTACAAATCGAATAATACGGGGAATCTTAAATTCCTGCAACCTGTTCTGAAGTATTGCCCGTATATTTGCTTCTGACATGGTTTCGTTTAAGCGTACTACTTCTGCCATTACTATACTACCTAAGAGCGAATTTTTTTTTGCGAAAACCCTTACTTCACGTATGCCTTCAATTGCTTGCATGGCCTCCTCTACTTCGCCAGGATTTACCTTATAACCTCCTACATTAATCGTCTCGTTTTTACGATTTAAAAACTGTATTGTAAGTGGGTTTTCGGTTAAAATCTCCACTAAATCTCCTGTCGCATACCAGATTTCTTCATGATCTTTTAAATAATCTGATTTTCCAACAAGACTTTTATGTAAAAAAAGTTCATTGTTCTCAATTTTCACAAGTGATAGATATTGTTTTTTTATTACAAAGTCATTACCTGTTGATGCAAATACTGCCCCGGCTTCTGTAGATGCGTATACATTTGTTATTTTTGCATTTGGAAACATTTTTGTTAATAACATCAAAGTTTTTCCATCGAATCGTTCTCCACCTGATGTAAGTCTTATAACGCTTGAACAAATCCTATCTGCAGGTAATAATAAGCGATAAAATGTTGGTGTTGCCGATATATGTGTAACACAGTTCTCAATTATCTGATTAAAAATCATTTCACGATCAAACCTAAAAAGTCGAACGATACAATTATGATTAAGCAACGCCTGGAAAAAGACCTGTATGCCAGCCATATGAGTGGGGTTATAGGCAAATCCCCAAATTGATTCGGCATGTTTGTCCGATTGTTTTACTGAACGGGTGATAGAGGAAAAAGAGTGTGTCAGTTTTTTCGGAACTCCAGTTGTGCCCGATGTAAAAAGCGTTACCCTCCAGTTTATACTAGGTTGATTGATGCATCGAAACAAATCATTTAAGTTGGAAATGCCTTCCAGTAATTTCGGATTAACTATCTTATTAGCAGATTTAAAATCTTTCAATCCTGTTAACCTCACTAATTCTTCCTCCGAGAAATCCTCGTCAAGAAGAATGATCTCTTCACCTAAAACTAATGACAAAACGATAGTTCGAAATACAGTATAATAATCTTTGCTTATACAATATGGATTATAATCTAATGATAATTGTATATCTTCCAATAATTTCTGGTGAGTTATACACTCTCCGGCTAATTCGTCAATATAAAAAAAATCAGCCATCAGCATTCCAATTTCTCCATTATTTCGCCTACTGTATTAATCAATCCATCTTCAAAAATATCTATATCAAATTCTGCTTCAATTCTTACTGTTAGTTCGGCAAGGTCCAAAGAATCAAAACCTATATCATTTCGTAAATGTGTTGTTTCGCTTATCGTTTCTATTACAACTTTCCCTCTGTTATGCAATACAGTATTGATGATAATTAATAATTCTTCCATGTTCTAAATATATTATATTCTCGTAAATAATCCGTTTCATCATATTTGTGGGATGTCAAAACTAAACAAACAGTACCAGAAGAAAAACCTTTTTCTGCTGCCCAAATTCCAGGAGGAATGTGTAATCCATAATATGGCCTGTTTAAGGTGATGGTGCGTTTATTAATTCCATCATCCATTTCAATTTCAAAACTCCCACTTGCAGCAATTAGGAACTGATGACATTCCTTATGCGCGTGTGCTCCACGGTTTTCCCCTCCTGGTATATCGTAAATATAAAATACCCTTTTGATTTCAAATGGAACATTCACATTATTTGTTACTGGAGTAATATTGCCGGACCTATTATTAATTCGCTGAAGTTCAATTACAGAGCAATCGTAAACTGATATTTGCCTCATAATTTTTTGAAATTAAGGTATTCTTCATAGTCTCGAATATAATCATATTCGGAAAACGCAGTCGAGCTTAGTACTAAAGCCAATGAATTGGTGGAGAAATTTTGCATTTTTCGCCATAGTCTAGCGGGGAGATACAGTCCATAGTAGGATCTGTTAAGCGAAAATATTTGTACCTCAAAGCCATCATCTACCACCACATCGAAACTTCCTGAAAGTGCAACAATCAATTCCTGCTGTTCTTTAAATGCATGTCCCCCACGATTTTCACCGCCAGGTACATCGTAAATCCAATAGACTCGTTCTATTTTGAAAGGAATCTGTTTTTCTTCCTCAATAATCGAAAGATTACCGCGCGGATCTTCAATCTTGGGAAGGTTAATAATTTTCACATTGGACACTTTAGAGTTCATTGGAGGATCATTGTTTCTATTTATGAATTACTTTAAAACGCTTTATCACTAATTATGATGAAACGAAAGTCAGCGAAGCGAATTATACGAAACAAAATCAGTTATAAGATCTGTATTTGTAAATGATTTTTATGATTGAATTTATCTGGTCCATTTTTTCACTTCTTTGCTCTCTGGCTCTCCCTCTCCTACAGCTTAGCCCGCTCACTCCCAGTTTTGGAGTTGTGGTCAGCAAATAAGCGAAGGTCTAAGGCTTTTTTCTGAGTCGTGCAAAAGTAACCAAATTACAAAGGCACGGACTCGATTTTGGGAATAATTGCCGAAGATTAACAATCGGAATTTTGGTTCTATAATGTTTGGTATGGCTAATTGGATTTTGTTATGATTGCTGCTGGCTTTTAGTGACTGGCGACTGGCAAATTCGTATACTAAAAAAAATCAGGTGTGTCGTAATTTTTAAAGGGTTATAGTCAAATAGTTAACACTTCCATGCCAGTGGCAAGTTGCCCAAAGCCAACTGCTATATGCATAAGCCATTTGAAAACTGTTTCCAAAATTTACCCACTCGATCCGTCATAGAGCCGGAATTATATAAGGAGATCGGGGAATTTAAAGATGGAACATTTGACTTCGTTAAACAATATTTTAGAAATTTGACAAAGAGATGATTCAAAAAAGGCTATTCATCAAAGATGTCGGTTGCCTTGTCAATCAGGAAAGATTTAATTTTATCTTCGGGAACCGGAGGGACGAGGCAGTCAATGGCTTCAGTATAATCTATGTCACCAAAGTAACTTAACTGGGCCCTGAATAGTTTTTCTGAAAATAACTGACCAAAAAGATCTGTAGTTCTGTCAGAAATCTGTTTAACTGTGAAATGGTCTTTTAAAATAAAATAGATATCTACATAATCTTTCCATTAAATATTTCAGTGTGCATATCTTTGGATTAGGATGGAATAGAAATGATAAATTTCAGGATAATAATTCAATTTTTTTCGTCCCTGTAATCCTGAAAATATTTCTGACAATCTCCTGAATCCAAGGATATTAAAAAGCTGCCTCACATCATTCAATTCTCCATAGTTGAATATGGTTTCCACAAGAAATTCATTGCTTATATCCTCTTTTTTATCTTCAGGCGTGTACCAGAAAAGATTACTGTGCTCGTGGATAAATGCTTTAATTTCAGGACTGTTCATTGATCCAATTTTATAAGATAAAGATAGCGAAAAAATGCGGCTTACCTTCTTTACGAATGACACGATTTGAAGTTCAGTGAAGCTAATAAAAACGAATTACACGAAATGTTTTACTCCCAATCGTCGGTTAATATGCTACTTAACGGGACGCCTTTTGCATTTAATTCTTGTTTAAAAGCTTTGATCGTATATAGAAGTATATTTATTTAGTCTTAACCGGATAGGCATTTATAAATTTCAAAAGTTCAAGCGCTTTGTGGCTGTGGAAGGAAATTTGGTCGAAAAGTGGATGAATTTTTAGCCGGACTATGGTTTCCTGTTTTGTTAAAATGCCTGCTTCGTACAAGGTAAATGTTTGATACAAGGTGTCGTTAGCCACAGGGCCAATAACCATATCATAATCAGCAGAAGAGTCGATACTACGGTTATGTATTACGAAATCGAGCCATTCCTCATTGGCTTGCGTGAATATCTTTATTTTTAAAATATCAGTTTTTAGAATGGTTTCGTTGAATTCGTAAACCGTAACAAATGCTTTAGCCGTCTTGACGGTCCTTTTTTGTTTAATTGCAGCCCATCGTTCAGCTTGCTCTTTATTGGTTGTTGCATAAAACCCTTTGCCAAAATCGAGCAATCGTTGCTGATCGAGTATTTTGGGATATTCAATAATTTCAACGCTTCCGTGATAGAGTTGCATGACGACGATTTATATATTCGGTTATCTCTGCAATTAAATAGTTTTTGCTTTGTGTATGCAATACCTCGAATCCGGAAGCCAGAAGATCGAAAACCTTGGCTCGTTTAAAATCATTTAAAGCCTTTATTCCGGAAATGCCTTTTGTGCTTCGGTAACTTTCGAGACAAAACAATTGAAAGCTTTGCACAGGGGGCAATTTTTTCGGCTCTTTATACATAGTCAGGAAGAATTAATTGCCTGTTTTCTTTTTCATCAACAAGCATCTCGAATAATTTTTCGTTACTTAAATGCCATAGTTTGGTATTTTCATTCAATAACAAACTGTATAAACGGGACTTATATAGATAATGAAGTGCCGTTTCAAAATCAAAGGCTTTGCGATCCATCACAAGAGGGATAATGTCGCGGATCTTTAGTTCGACAAATGATTCAAATTCAAGTTTACCCATCACAACTGTTTTTTACAAAGATAGATGAATTGCAGTAAATATGAATAGTCACGAATTTATTACGAATGTCACGAATTATTTTACTCCCAATCTTCGGCAAGCACATTACTTTGGAATTCGCCTTTGGTAATAAGAGTATATTTAGGAGCTTTAATCAGGTTAACGTGTTTATGCTGTATCAATCAGATTTGAATTGATCTCATTTGCTTTTAGTCTTTAAATTGCTTCCATGACTTTAAAATATAAATATTAGAAACCAAATATAATGGCAAATAATACGAATTGCACGAATTAGGACGAATTTCACAAATTAAAGAATTGGATACGGGATTTATTTCTTGTCATTTGTCCGATAATTCTTAATTAGCCTGGCTGAACGGATTGTTCATTTTAATGATTGCGATATTTTTCGTTGCGATATTCTTCGCAACGCATTCAAAATGCAAATATAATCTGATTTTAAAATATTTAGCGTATCATGTACGATGACAAAGTATACCAAGTTTCACCGTAAAAAAGGCACACAGGGTAAAGTACAGTGTGACAAAGTGAATAAAAAAACCGCGTTACTCTGTGTAGTACACTGTGAAACTCTGTGAAACCTTTCCTCTTAAAGTTTGTAATAGCTCTTGTACCAATCGATAAATCTGCCTACTCCTTCTTTAATCGGCGTATCGGGGCGGTATTCAAGATTGGCTTCAAGGTCAGAGGTGTCAGCCCAGGTCATAGGGACATCCCCAGGTTGCATCGGGAGCAATTCCTTTATAGCCTCAATACCCAGTTTGGTTTCGATCGCTTCGATAAAATCCATTAACCGGACAGGGGAGGAGTTCCCAATGTTGTAAATCTTATAGGGAGCTGTTTTGCTGACCGATGGATCGGTAAGATTTTCTTTAGCTGGTAGTGGTGTATGATCAAGTACTCTGGTAATACCACCTACAATATCGTCAACATACGTAAAGTCGCGTTTCATCTCTCCGTTGTTAAAAACCTGGATCGGTTGTCCCGCGATGATTGCTTTCGTGAAAAGGAACAAGGCCATATCTGGTCGGCCGTAGGGTCCATAAACGGTAAAAAACCGAAGGCCTGTTGTCGGTATCCCAAACAGATGGCTGTAGGTATGCGCCATCAATTCGTTGCTTTTCTTTGTGGCAGCGTAGAGGCTGATCGGATGATCGACACTGTCGGAGGTACTTAACGGCATCTTGCTGTTATTCCCGTAAACACTCGATGAACTCGCGTAAACGAGGTGTTTGATCTTATTGTACCTGCAACACTCCAGGATGTTCAAAAACCCTGTGATATTGGCATCGATATAGGCTTGCGGGTTTTCGAGTGAATATCGAACTCCTGCCTGTGCTGCAAGATTAATTACCTTGTCAAATTTCTGCGATGCAAAGAGTTGCTCCAGTTTATCTTTGTCGGCAAGATCGAGCTGGATAAACTGATAGTTTGGATACTTAGTGCTTTTAACAGAAGTGTTATAGATGATATCCTTACGTTGAATACCCGTTTCTGCGAGTCTGGAATATTTAAGTTCAACATCGTAATAGTCATTGATATTGTCAATTCCAGTTACTTCGTCTCCTCTTTCGAGCAGTGCTTTTGCAAGGTGGAAGCCGATAAAGCCGGCCGTGCCGGTTACTAATATTTTCATAGTGGGGAAAGATTACACGGATGTTAAAAAAGATTACGTGGATTACAAAAGGGATTACACGGATTAGACTAAAACGAATTGACTCGAATCTTTAATGAAACGAAGTTCAGCGAATTTAGTTTCGCGGATTATTATTCTTCGGATGATGTTTTTTTGTTTTCCGGTTTAAAGCCAATCCGTTTTCTTTAGTTTTGATCAATCTGCAATTTATCCGAGTTTAATATTCCACTTAACATTGCAAGTCCTTGCAATGTAAATGCATACGGTGTAGATGAAATATTGCGTTTGTTTGGTAATGCGGTCACATTTTGTGACCGCATAGAATTCCATTCTTCGGATGTAAGGCGAAACATAAAATCAATCGGAAATTTTTGAACGTTTCTTTTTACTGCCTGATTCAAAGCCTTTGTTTGCACTTCATAAAGTTCGGCAAGATCGAAATCAAGCATTACTTTATGACCTCGAATCGCATAAATCTTATCGACTTTCTTAACTTGCCGTTTTCAGTTTAACTGTCATTATTCTGGAATACATATTTACTCTTCTCCCCGTCTCCCCGTCGCCATGTCTCCCCGTCGTCATGTCTCCCCGTCACCATGTCTCCCCGTCACCATGTCTCCCCGTCACCATGTCTCCCCGTCTCCTCATCTACTTCTCTTTCCACTTGTTTTTTATCGAGCTTGTGAACTCCCTTCCAAATACAACTGCGGTGCCAAGAACACCACCAAGGAAGAGCCAGATAAATAGTATCATCGGGCGGTTTGGTTTGCTCTTTTTAGTGGGAACCGAAATCGGTTCAATAATTGTAAAGACCGGGGTATCCTGCTTTACCTGTATTTTGGCTTGTTCGAGTTGCTTGGCGAGTTCGGAATAGATGCTATAAATCAGGTTATATTGACTTCGTAAACGCTCCTCTTCCGTTTTTGAAGTGGCCAGTGAAACATTTTTATTCCGGTCGCTAAAAGAGGCTAATCGTTGCTGTGCTACATCGTATTTTTTTGATGTTTCATCGAATCGTTGCTGAATAAAATCGAGATTGGTTTTTGCTTTCTTTATTTTAAAATCAGTGATGTATTGCTGCAATAACTCTTGCGCGCGTTGCCCAAGTTGAGCTGCTGCCAGCGCTTCCGGCATTGTGGCGGAGAGGGTTATCAGGCCGTCTTTTGCATTTACTTCCAATGAAATTAATCGGGAGATAATCTCACTTACACTTTGCTGTTTTGACGTCAATTCAATAGGTCCCTTTTCCCGGCCTGTTAACACACTTTCGGTTTGTTTCCCCTTTATAGCAGTAAGAATGGTCCCGGGAAGACCGATTGTATATTTAAGTAGAAGATTCGGTTTCTGAACAGTTGTATAGTAATCGTAAAAGGTGACGGGCTCACTACGTTTACTGAAGTTAAGTGGTGTTTTCATGAGCTCCAGTTGAAAAGGGAGACTTGATACAATCTTGGGATAGACAATTGGTGCAAGATCGCTGCCCATTGCTGCGCCAATATTTATTCCCGCCATTGCAGCCAGTCCACCCAAGCCTCCAAGTTTGGAAGCACCATCGCTTTCTGAAGGTGCCATTATCGTGGTGGCAACAAATTCTTTGGAAGAGAAGATCGCGATAAAGAAGCCCAGAACACCACAAATCAATATCGATATTAATATGGTTCGCTTGCCGGACCAGAAGGTCTTTGCCAGCGCGATTAAATCAATTTCGTCGTCAGCTATTGGGGTGACAGGTTTTGTATTTTCAGGAGACATGGTGAGAAATTACGAATTATGAATTACGAATTGAAAATTACGAATTACGAATTTTTTGAACGTAGTGTTTTTTGGATAGAGCCGATTATTCTTAAGAGTTCTTCAACATCCTGCAAAAGACTTTCTCCATTGTCTTTCGTTAAATAGTCCGTAGCCGTCAATAATCGAATCCAGTAGTGTGTTTCCCTTGCTTCTTTATAGGATATCGTCAATTTTGCAAAAAAATCTTTATCCGACTGTCCACCAATCGATTCTTCAACGTTAGCACCAATTGACGTTCCCGCCCGCAATAATTGTTTGCTGAGAACAAATTCCCTTTTTTCTTCAACAAGTATTTGACAAACTTTTACAATTTTTACTGCAAATGCAAAGCTTTTTATTAGTATAACATTATCATTCTTCATAACTTGTAATTTATTTTTCGTAATTTGATTTTCGTAATTCGTAATTCCTTCATTATCTTGTGACGATCACGAGCGTTGCGACAGCAGTAGCCACAGAAGCCAATGCCGAGGCGATAGAAATCCACTTCATTGTGTTGTCTGCTTTTTCCGGTTTTTTAGGAACGATAATTTCTGCTCCGGGAGTTATTCTGGGTACTTTTCGAAAGATAAACCCGCGTGTGGATGCCGTTGTTCCATTGGCGTAGATCACATATGTTCTTGATTTCTTTGCCCGATCATCGTATCCTCCGGCACGGTCAATATACCTTCTCAGCTTAATTCTCTTTTCGTAGGTCAGTGCCAGTGGATTCATCACATTACCCGATACTTTGACCGTCTGTAACTGACGCGGAACGTTGATCACATCCCCTGGCTGTAAAAGGAGGTCAATACTGCTGCCCGGATTCGCAAGTATTTTTTCGAGCTCGATTCCGACCGGATACGTATTTTTTAAGGATACCAATGAATCCCTCAAAGTAGTATCCCTTTTCATTAATTGTTTCTTCTTTTCAATCTCCGCTTCAGATAGGTTGTAAGTTCTGGTGAGCGTTGCACCACTGATAAATGCGCCAGGGATCAATCCGCCGGCTCTTTTTATTATCTGTGATATCTTTTCATTTTTATCCGATATCGCGTAAGTACCGGCATAGATCACTTCTCCCGTAATTTGTATGGTTCCCTGGTTGCGGTATCCGGGAGCCCGGCGTACATATACCTCGTCGAATGGCATTAATTTAAAGGCAGCATCGGTTTGCGAAAGCTTCAGGTCGCGTGTAAGTGCGAACTGAAAGATATTATTCATTTTATCGGTCACTTTGGATGCCTCTTCGTAGTTTAACCTGCGGGATACTTCAACCACCGAGATGTCAGCCTCCTCACGGAAACCCCCCGCTTTGAAAATCAGATCGCCGAGTGTCATATTTTCCTGGTATTCCATCGAATCGGGTTTCATAACTTCACCCACAATATTGACAATTCTTTTTTCACGCATCTTAAAAATTGAATTGATCAGCACCTTGTCCTCTTTACGGAGGATGATGTCGTTGCCTCCCTGCATCACTTCTTTAAGATCGAATGAAATATTTTCGGGTGAATTATCTTCTTTTATCCGGCTGATGAGCCCGCGGTTCATAAAGGCATCTTCGCGCAAGCCGTCCGCTTTTTTAATCAGGTCGGAGAGCTTCATCCCAGGTGTGAGTTCATAATTTCCGGGATGGAATACTGATCCTTTAATGGCCACCCTGTTGCTGAAACGGTTCAGAATAGAGTCCGCCCTGATTGAGTCACCGTTCTGCAAGACGAACTTGCCAAAATCGGCATCGGTGACACTACGCACTTCGCGTTCCCTGTCATTACTTCGGATTACTGTTAATGCATGTGTGTAGGCCTTATCGCCGAAACCACCTGCAAAACGGATCAGGTCGCTCATCGTTTCGCTGTTTTTGATTTCGAAGATCCCTTTTCGTTTGATCTCCCCTGCAATTTCCACACGTGTTTTGTAGTTAGGAACGAAGAGGATATCCTGTTCGCGGAGTTGTACGTTTGCCGTTGGATCGGCATTGATCAGAAAGTCGTAGACGTCAATTGTTTTGAAAGTAACCCCGTCGCGGATCAACCGTATTTCGCGGAACGAACCATTTTCGTTAGGTCCGCCGGAGAGGTATAGTGCATTGAAGGCCGAAGCTGTTGAGGGGAGGGTATAGGTTCCCGGCGCATTGATCTCGCCGATCACATTGATTTTCATAGAACGGACGGCTCCAAGGCTTACCTCAGCCCAGGTATTGGGAAATTCACCGGCCATACCACTATAGATCGCCATCAACCTGTTTCTAATCAGTGACTGACCTTTTTCGAATGAGAGACCTGCCAGATAGACAGGACCAACATCGGGAATTGTAATCGCGCCGTTCTTATCGATGATTAGCAGGTACTTCGTTTGTGAAGCACCCCATACATTGATGGTAAGCTGATCGTTGATCCCAAGGATATAGCTCTGAGGTATTGGAATATTGACCGCAGGCTCGAAGCTGAGGTTTTGTGAATTAAAGAGCTGGTAGCCAAATATTTTTTTTGTTTTTTCAGAAACAACCACGCGTGCTTTTGGAGATGAATATGCTTTTTTAGAAGAGATAGGTGAAGAAAGATCACCCATGTTTGACGACAAAGTGTCGGAAGGATTCATCTGCATTTGCTGAATTCGTGTAGTTAGCTGGTCGATCTGTGTCTGGCTCGCCCCCTGCGCTTTTGCCAGTGCAATGGCTTGATCTTCGCTTAATCCGCGGGATTGTATCTCCCGCATGATCTTTTGAATCTGGGCATCACTCAGCGAGTTTACATCGACAGAGGAAGGATTGGTTGGAACCTGACCTATCACATTTTGTTCTGAAAAAAGGAAAAGCATCAGGAGTATAGGGAGAAAATAGTAAAGTCTCATTTATTGATGTTTGTAGTTAATGTTTTTGAGTTTCCGTGTTGAAATTTTGATTCGGTAAATGTCTAAAATAAACCGGTCAAATTGATTCATTAAAATTTGTAACTTACTCCCAATTGTACCTGAAAGTTTAATACATCACTTCCAGGTCCTGGTAACCAGTAATCTGAAAGACTTTCAGAAGCTGGTTGGTAATTATATTGATAATTTAGAGAATTAATAAATTCAAGTTTTGCTGAGAAAAGAAGATTTTTGTAATTCCAATCTGCAAAAGCTGATGTACCTAAATCTACCCAGTTCGCACGGGGATCTTTAATAACAGCGTTGAAAAAATTATTGTTTTGGACATATCGCTCAAGCTCTATACCGATCGATTTTAACCCACTGACCCAACTTATAGAAATTGATTGAAGATTGCTCCCTGGGCCGATGCCTGCACCAAGCATTTGTCCTTTATTGGTATATCCTTGTGGAATACCTGCACCATGAAGATATAAATACGCTATAGGTCTTCCCCGGTCTGTAGTCGTTTGTTCGATTTGAGTGAGCTCAAGATTGAATTGTAAAAATTGATTATTGCGGGTTTTAAGTGGGATCATCTTACGGAATCCGAAAACATACGCATGAGAATATTCTGGTTGCATAATAAAATCCCTCATATCGAAAGCATGATCTTCCCTCATATACTCAGTATAAATTTCTGCATGAGCCTTTAACCATAACCAACGCACAAAAAATGAAGCCCGCTGGTCATTTGGAATCGGACTTTCATTCTCACCATAGTTTGCTTTTTTTGAAAGTGGCGTGATTACAGGTAGGAAATCTTTTATACCACGTCCCATATCTTTATAATAGGTTATAAAGCTCCGTGTTACGCCTAAGAATAACCCTGGTAGCCATTTAGGCTGATAGCTGATCACTAGACCATTGATGTAGCGCCAGTCGTTTTTTTTGGGAATGTACAATTTAACTCCGTTAGCTGTACGGTTTGTATCCGGGGGAGCAAATCCTGAGTTTTCCAATCCTCCGCAAATGACCTGACCTTCGAATGATCCGATCCAGGTGCGGATTGGCTTTACTGTATTAAATGTAAAGTGAATAAATCCGGGAGCGCTATTGCTCATTATTAGCGCATTGCGTACCCCTGGTCCCCACCAGAGATTTTCGTTTGAAATTCCCAGAGATACTGGACCAAATGTTAATCTAAGACTACTTTGTCCCCAAAACAATTTTTTGTATGCATTTTCGCCAAACCTTTCGGGCAGATCAATGTGATTGTGTAAATAATAATATTCTGCCCAAACAGCATCCGGCTGTTCTTTATAAAAACCCTGAAAATTTTTGTTTTCCGCGAAAACATATTCAGGACGTAATTGAATACTTAACGGGCCATATTGTGCATATATACCGCCACTTATTATTGTTTGGTAACCTCTTGCAGGGATCATCGCTCCATCATTGAGGCTATAAGGATGATGGGTATTGAATTGCTGCTGCCAAGTAAAAGGTAACAATTGTAGCACTCCATTTTTGGCAAAGCGGAATGTGCCGTCAGATTTTGTTTGCGGCTCGTTGTCCAACAGATTGTAAAGGTCGGACGAGTTGTTCAACTTCAGCGATATAGTCGGGAAAAGAGGTCGTGATGTGAATGAGATTGATGAGTCGATCTGTCCAAGTAACTGGGCTCTACGCAATGCGTCTTCTAGCATGGGAGTGCCAACAGGAAGCGATTGAGCAAAGGATAGCAACGGGATATTTGAGATGCCGATCAGTAAGATAATATAATAAATTCTCTGAAATCTCATCTGTTAATAATTTGTCTTTTTAATGGCTATATGGAATAACCATAATGAGATATTTTCATCTCTGGTTAGTGATTTTCTAATCATGGCTATTTTATATTTTATCCAGTATACGGTCTATTCTATTTCTGAAAGTATGATGATTACAGACTGTCTCATACAAATTTTGATCATCCTCTTGAATGTTGTTGTTGAATTTTGTACTGATCATTTCAAATAGCTCTTCTTCGCTTTTATAGGTCCGAACATTGTAACCGGAGAAATACTCATCAATAAAAGGTTTACGGTCGACGAATTGGAGTGCGTTTGCTCCGTATATTTCGAAAAATCGGGGATTAACGCCATAAACCGATTGCTCGTGGTGAATATTTAAACAAACCTTTGATCTGTTATACAGAATGTTTGCTTCTGTAGGTGTAACAAATTGGTTAATGAAAATTTTATCACTAAGGCTTTTAAGGTATTTAATAGGATTCTTGTATAATGAGTAGCGTTTGCAAAAAATCTTCATATTTAACTTTGGAAATTTTTTATGTAGTTTTTCGAAAAGTTTTATTCTTGAATCATACAAGGTGCCAATAAATAAAAGATCAATATCCTTTTTTAATTGAAGTTTTCTGAAAATTTGTTCGTCGTAGGACGGGGGCAAATAGTAAGTATTTCCATTGATTTTTTTTACTTTTTCAACATCTGATTTTTCAAAAAGGAATACTGCATCCATTATATCCGCCAGTTTTACTGATTGCGGATAATAAAAAATACCATCGAGCATCCAAAGGATATTTTTTGATTCAGTCATTTCTAAAACAGTTTTTTCAAAAATGACATCTCCCTTAATAATCATTACAATGTCAGGATGGTATTGAAGATATGCTTTAGTAATGAACCTGTTGAATTTTACAAGTAATTTCTGTGTTGTTTTAGCCTTGTTTCTGGAGAGGAAATACGAAATTTTGTTAATCAGTTTTTTTTGTCCAAACAGATCTGAATAGTCAATAATTTTTACAGCAAATTTGTCTTTGTCAAATGCAGATGCGATAGATTGATTGTAGTTAAAGTAGGACGGGCCGATTAATAAAATCTTTTTTACCATTTAAATCAGTCAATTTCAAGTATGTTCAATATTTTTCCGTTTACATGGTTTCTTATTTCCATGGCTTTACCTGATCTAATTTGGTGCAGGATATTTAGTTCCTCCGATAACGTCAATTAAGTCAACTGTTTTCCAATCAAAATTTTCGACATTCCTTATTTTTTGGCCAAGGTATTCACTGTGACAATAAAGACCGGCTACTTTTTTATTTTTTAAATATTCATCTGCTAATGACGAAAATCGCCCAACTATTGGATTTGACATACCTGCTTCAATGCATTCGAAACCCAGTGCTTTTGAGAATAGGATTCGCAAGGCCATATCACTAAATTGGAAAAAATGCCAGGGACGCTCATGAGAGGAGAATGAAAAATGAGTTTCCACAAATACAATTCCACCAACTTTAAGCATTTTTGAAATTTCAATTGCAACAATCCATGGCATTGCAAAATGTTCAAAACAAGCACTCGAGTAAATAATATCAAATTTTTCATCAACTTTAAAATAAGAGGAAAGTTGATGAGCATCACCCACAATATCAACGTTTTTGCCAGGATAGTAGTCAAACCCGATATACTCTGCCTGATCAAATTTATTCCTGGCACTTGATGGACCTGTTACCTCACGGCTTCCTATTTCCAGTATCCGCATTCCTTGTTTATTCCCAATTTCGTATAAATAGCTTTGCCATTTCGTATGACTAACTATTATTGACATTGGAACATCTCCTGCTAAAGATTTTTTATCAAATCTGTTCTCAATTATTAATGATAATTTAAGACCTAATTTTAAAATAGATTTTATCAGCCCATTCATTTTTAAATATTTGCTGTGTTTTTGTGGTTTAAAGTTTTACCCATATAACATCCATAGGAGTTATTGAAATAGTCTTTGACGCCTCTAATGATATAACGGCAATTTTTAATCCTTTTCGGAGAAAACAATAAAATTTTTATGAAGACCTTTAATAGAATTATCTTTCTTGATCTGACAAATTCAGGAAATTCTTTTTCGTACTTGTTAAATATGTAGAGACTATTTCTGAAAATGTAATATGCCCGTATTGGAGGATGGGTTATTATGGTAATTTTTTTATTGAGAATTGACACTTCTTTATTTTTGCCTAATTCATGGACTAAGTGACAGTTTTTAAAGCTGATAATTTTGAAGCCATTTGAAACTGCTTTTAAACAATAGTCATTATCAACCTCATCAATAAAAAGCTTCTCTTCGAAACCTCCTAAGCTTCTCCATATTTCAAGGTTGAGCAAATTCCCGGAAGTGATTACATTCAGAACCTCCAACGATTCGTCTATATTTCCGGCTTTAATCTCTGATGGAATTGAGTTTGGACTAAATATGGCAACGTTAATTTTATTGCTTATGTCGAATGCTTCAAAAAAATCATTGTTTTTAAAATAGGAATCCTGATCCATTGTTAATAACCAATCGTACCCCAGATTTAATGCTTTTTGTGCTATTATGTTGATTGCTGAGGCAATTCCGGTGTTCTCTTTATTGCAAACAAGCTGAATTTTTGAATTCCATGATTGAATTCGGTTCATCTCCTCAAGGCTCATTGGGCTGTTAATCACAATAAAAAGCTGTTCCGTACGATCGATATATGACTCAATATTAAATTTTAATTTTTCAGCGTCCGGAAAATAAGCAATAACGATTCCTGCGATTCTTGCTGTCATATGTTCCAGATACCGGATGCTTTCCCGGAAATAATTTTATTGTATTGAATTGGATTAATTGTTGCACCTGATAAATTTGTAAGGCAAAGTGCTATAGCGATTCCGCTGATTCCTATCGTTTTGCTCAGCCATATTGCTAATGGAATAAAAAGTACGGATGCTATAACGGTGTTAATCAGTTGAACTCTCAATTTTCCAATTCCAAAAAGAAACGTTGAGAAACAAGTACTCCATAAAACAACAATGGTATAAATACCCATCCAAAATGTCAATTTAAATGGAACGATAATGGTCGTTCCTATCCATAAGCGGTAAGCAGTATTTGCCGAAAGTATTAATATTGCTACTCCAATTGAACTCAAAATAGAAACTTTGAGCATTACCTTCATACTCTTTTTTATCCAGAGCAGATCATCTTTTGCAAAAGCATCTGTTGAGGCTGACCACATTGGCGTGATAATGATATTAAAAATCATTGTTGCAATGCTGAAGTATTTGAAGGCAATATTATATGGGGCAACTTCTTCCGGACCAAGAATTCTTGAAATTATGATATTCGATGTGCCAAAAATAATCAAACTTGATATCTGTAAAATAAAAAACTGCATTCCAAGATTCATTAAGTCCTTGGCATAATATGGTTTAACAGCACTTATTTTAGGTTTAAAATCCCTAAAACGACCATAGAAAGTAATAGGGTAGGCTATAAAAAGAATCAAAGTAGGTGCTGCAGAGAAGACAAGTGCAACATTCATCAGTGTTCCATCAGTGGTTTTTGTCAGGATGAAAATAACAATTAGTGATAGGAAGCTGCCAAGTAAAGTTATTAAGTCTGTGATTGCAGGCTTCTGAGCTGCCGAATAAACGATTCCAATTATTTTAAACAGAAAATTGATACAGAAGAAAGCAAACGATAAAATTATTACCCTATTCAGATCTGTAACCTTTAGCGGGTCTACATTGAGGATTTCAGCCCAGTTAAGATAAGGTTGCAGGGAAACGAATAAAAGGAAAACAATCGTAATTATCGATGAAAGAATAAAGAATGTGGTACTAATATATATTTGGCCTAATTTTTTATCACCCGCAGCAATTGACTCTGTCAGTCGATTCCGGAGTCCATTTCCCATCCCGATATCAAAATAGTTAATCCAGGTAAATAAGGAACTTAGGGTCAGCCATACGCCAAATTCATAAACAGTCAGATAATTTAGGGTTAGTGGAACAAGTAGTAACGAGATTGAAATACTTAACCCTTTTATCAGTATCGAAAAGTAAATGTTTTTTTTAACAAGAGAAGTGCGTTCATCATCCGAAAATAGATCAAACTTACGATTAAGATAAAGAAAGAATCCAGGTTTAACCATTTATTTGAATTCTAAAATCAGCTTAAAATCGGTAAGTCGTCCCAATTTGAAACTGGAAATTATAAATATTTATTCCTGGTCCGAAGAATTTTCCGGAATTTGGGTCTTTTGGTCGGTAAAAGTATTGATAATTATAGGTGATGATATTCTCTAATCTGGCTGATAAAAGTAAATTATGCCAATTCCACTCTGCAATACCAGTTGCGCTTAAATCAACCCAATTGGCACGGTTATCTTTAATAATAAGATGGTGAAAATCGTTATTATGAACATATCGTTCAAATTTAAGACCAATGATTTTCAATCCGTTGACCCAACTTACAGAGAGCGATTGCATGTTGCTGCCCGGACCAATACCTGCGCCCAAAAGCTGGCCGTTGTTGGTATAGCCATGGGATGTAATCTGACTTGTGTAGAGGTAGCGGTAGGGTGTATTGGGGTTTGCATTTGTCTGTTCTAATTGAGTCATTTCCATATTGAGCTGAATGTATTGTCCTTTATGCCGATTAAGCGGAAGCATCTTCCGAAGGCCAAAAATGTAGGCTCTGCTATATCCTAATTGGAGGGTTAAGTCCCGTTGGTTATATGGTGGATCTTCCCGCATGAATTCAAAATATACTTCTGCATTTTCAGGTACACATAACCAACGAATGAAAACAGATTCCCTTTGGTCACCTGCCTTAGGCCTATCCGGGTTATCGTAGTTATTCTTTCCTTGCATTGGGAAAAAAATCGGAAATAAGGATTTGAAACTGCTGTCTTTTTCGCCGCCATATTTTGTGAAACTTCGGGTCATTCCGATGAAGAGTCCTGGCACCCATTTGGGCTGGTAACTTAAAACCATGGCATTAATATAGCGCCATTCATTTCTCTTAGGAAGGTAAATTGAGTATCCTAAATAAGTTCGATCTGGGTCCGGTACATCAAACCCTGAATTTTCCAATCTTCCGGCAATAATTTGCCCTTCGAATGAGCCAACCGGAGTGCGTACCGGTTTAACAGAGTTGAGTGTATAATGCATAAAACCATCAGATGTATTGCTAATGACCAGCGAATTACGCATTCCAGGACCCCACCAGAGATTTTCATTGGAGAGCCCAATGGAAGCTGGTCCTACGTTTAGCCGAACGCTACTTTGTCCCCATAATAACTTATTGTATGGCTTATTGCCAAATTGCTCGGGTATGTCACTAAAGACTTGTATCTGATAATATTCGTACCAGACCTGGTCCCGCATCTCTTTATAAAATCCTTGAAAATTTTGGTTTTCGGCATGAACATGTTCAGGCCGGAATTGGATGCTTAAAGGACCATACTTTGCATAGAATCCCCCACTAAAAACTGTCTGGTATCCTTTTGACGGAATCATCGGTCCGTCATTTAGGCTATAAGGAAGGGCGGAGTTAAACTGAAATTGTTGTGTATATGGTAAAAGTTGTATTAATCCTTTGTCTTTTGCAAAGTGAAAAGTCCCGTCTGATTTTGTCCATCGTTCATTACCCAATGAGTTGAATGGATCGAAAGTGTTGTTCACTTTCATTGAAGAAGTTGGAAAGAGTGGACGAGATGTGAAAGAGATTGATGAATCAATTTCTCCTAAAAGCTGAGCTCTTCGATATGCATCCTCAAGCATAGGAGTGCCTACTGGCAGTGATTGAGCTGTGGAACAGATCGGAAAACTGACGATGCTAATTAGAAAAATAATATACAGTACATTCCGAAGTGACATGTTGAAAATTTAGAGTTCTGGAATCCGTGAGGAATAAGGTGTAATTTCGTTCTTATTGAACTAAAAGGGTGAAAAAACAATTGACAATAATCAGCAATAAAATACTATTTGGATGCTACTATTAAAACCTGCCAGGAATAATACTTAATAAATGGCAGTACTGAAAAAAGAAATGAGTCAAGTTTTCGAAATACGCTTATTAAGTGCTTATTAATATTACTGTTGAATATGACAGGTAACGCAAGGGTAAGTAGATCGAAAAATTTAAAGTCTACTGAGGAGAAGGTAGATTTGACCAATCGCAAATCATTTAAATCGAACGGTTTTTCGTCCGCTGTTCTTAATTCAGGTGTTTTGTTTCTAAATTTGTTAATCAATGGATTTGTGCCCAATGGTTCAACGAAGATCAGCTTCCCTTTCGGTTTGAGAATTCTCCAAAATTCCTGCAATGCTTTTTCGAGATTTAAATGGTGCAAAATGCTGGTGCCAAAAACCAAATCAAATGTCGAATCGTCAAAACTAAGTTTGTGGGCATCCATTACAAAATAATTGATGTTCACATTTGCTTTTTTAGCTTTAATATTCTGTTCATTAATAGCGACTTCAGATATATCTATTGCATATCTTTTTGTGCAGCCATTCAATGATGTAAAAAGTGTTTCATCCAAACCGCAACCAATTTCAATTATTGTTGATCCATTGTTTACGAATTTATTGATTTCTTTGTGAAATTGTTCAAGAATTGCATCTTGAAGAATATAATATTTTCCTACCGAATTATCTCTTTTTGAGGTATCCTTGAAAATGTCATTATGAAAATCTTTTTCGTTTTGGATGTCAATAACCCGGGGTGGTTTTTTATTCATTGTTGTTATGCTTAATGTTTTGATGGTGTGACTTTGTTTAACTTTTTTAGTTAATCATCATTTACTCATCTCCCCATTTTCTCTCCAAACTCGCTTTTAAGTGTCTGGTCTAATCCTTCGGCTAAAGTAAAAGGGGCTTCAAAACCTGAACTGTGTGCCAGTTTGGCATCAATTTGTGTGTTCGCACAGAATTTTTTAATCCGAATGCTATTGATCGGTAACTTTCTGCCTGTAATTCTGGCGATTAGATCAAAGAATAATCCCCCTAACATTCCCAACCAATAGGGGAGGCGCAATGATGGTAGTTTCCTATTGAGGCTCTCTTCTGCCTGAAGTACGAGCTCATTCATTGTCAAATCAGGCTTATCGGAGTAATTCCGAACTTTCAATCCGGGTTCTTTAGTCTCAAGGCAAAATTTGATAAATGCAGCTACATTTCCAACATAAGACATCGACTTGTAATTTTCACCTCTTCCTATCATTAGGAATCTACCGGATGCGATTTGGCGGAGCAGGTTATGGACGTTCCCTTGATTCTTCTCCCCAAATGCAACTGTGGGCCGTATGATCGTGAGCGATTTGTTTTTTAAATCCTTTTGTTGCCACTCAAGCAACACTTTCTCTGCTTGCCACTTGCTTTTACCATAATGACTTAATGGATTTGGTGGAAACTGTTCATCTGGATTTTTCGTGTTAAGTCCATATACTGCTGCCGAACTTATGAAAATAATATTGATAATACCCCGTTTATCCATTGCATCAAGAACATGGCGAGTTCCATTCACATTGACATCATAATATAAAGAGATTGGGGAAACATCATCGCGATGTTCTGCAGCTAATAAAACTACGGTATCTGTAAAATTGGTCAAGACAAGTTCCAGGTTCTTTTCACGAATGTCCTGAATTGTAGTGATATCGTTGTATTTTTCACTTGGGTTTTTGTCAATATTGTAACAGCTTTCTTTACCTAAAAGGTCAATCAATCTTGTTCCAATAAATCCGCTTGCACCTATTAAGGCTATATGTCTCATCTATGAAGAAATTTATATACTAATTTTAATCCCCAGACCGGAAATAACCTGGGAAGAGCACGAAAGAATATATTTCTTGAATACTCCCAATTATTCAGAAAATCCATTTGAAGCAGCTCCTTCTGGAGCCTTAACTCTTGTTTGAAAAACCTTAACCCATGCCGCCGTGCGAACATATTGTTCCCAACTCGGGCAAAGACAAGCTCTTCAGCAATATTTGCAATTTTTGATCCATTTCTCAACATTCGGATCCAAAGATAATAATCTTCATAACCAAAAAAAGGTTGATAATTCCCTGCATCAATTACAGCTGACTTTTTAAATAGTACAGTCATATGATTTAATGGATTCCTTTTTTTTGCAAATGATTTAATGTCAGTAAATTGTGTCGGAAGCCGTCTGTGTGAACAAGCCTTGTCTGTCTGGATATGAAACTCAGTAATATTTGTTCCCAAAATATCCAAGTCCGGATTTGCCTTCATTTGTCCAATTTGTTTCTCGAATCGTTTAGAACATGATATATCATCACTATCCATTCTGGCAATCAGCTCATTTGTACATAAGTTTAGACCGATAGCAAGGGCATTTCCAAGACCAACATTCTGATCCAGCCTACATATTTTCAACGGGACAATTGAATTGAATTGCTCAATAACCAAATCAAGTTCCGGGGTGAGAATTCCATCCTCTACAAGGACAATTTCCGACGGACGTAGTGTTTGTTCGTTCCAAATACTCTCTAATGCTGCTTTCAGGTATTCGGGATTCTCCTTGTCGTATACTGAAATTAGAACTGAAAAGTTCATGAGAGGATAAATTTGATTGTTTACTGACCTCAATGCATGTAGATCCCTGCCATGTATCTCCAGAGAATTTTGACATCCACTAGTTTTAATCTCTTTTGGCGAGCTTAATGGCATGGCTGTTTATGGGTTAATTTTCCTAATCGTATGAATTATTTGGGTGTGCAATGACTTACCTCCCAGCCTATATAGTGCCTGATGTAAAATTTGTTTCAAAATATACTTCCTGTTTTTTTGAAACCAGCTTCCATCGAAATGGTGTATTGCCACAGTATTAACCGTTCTTTTTATTTCCTTGAAATAGATATTCTTAGGTGAAAAATAATCGCAAGGATAAATGGCGATTGCTTCAGTATTAATAAACTGCATTTTGCCATTTGGTTTAAATCCATATCTTTTTGCAACTGTTTCATTGAAAATTGTTGGTAATGGCTTTATATCCTGTACCCCGTTGCTCTTTATAAATGATCTGTTAAGATAATAATTCAAAAGCTCTGTGAGTAACGGATGATGTGGAATTGCTCCAAAAATTGCAGGTTCGAAATCGTTATTGTATTCGAGTCCAATAAAGAACTCATGATTCAGAAAGGGATCAAGAGAAGCAACCAATTCAACGTCGGCATCTAAATAAATGCCTCCAAAATTTGAGAGGGCATATATCCTGATATAGTCAGCTGCGAAAGCATATTTTTTTGTAGCAATCGTTTGTTTTAACCATTCACTATCTATTGATGTGGTTTTTTCCAGATCCCACAGAACGAACTTATAATTGGGTAAGTACATTGACCATGAAACAATGCATTTTTTGATCAACTCCGGATATGGATCTCCACTCAGCCAGCAATAATGGATAATCTTTGGGATCATTGAAAAACAACTTTTTTATCGGTTACGTTTTGATTAATAGTAAATATCTCGTTTTTAAGAATCGTTCAATCAATCTTCTTTTTGAAGAAGGGCAAAAAGAGATTCCCATTTTTTAAAGACCTGATTTGGTGAAAATTTTTCAACATTTTTTCGTGCATTCTGACCAAATTCTTTTCTTTTATCGAAGTCTGCACATAATTCTGACACCTTCATATTCATTTGGCCAATGTCATAATCATCAATTAGATAACCATCTTTCCCATTATTGATTATATCTGAGGGTCCTGTTTCACAGTTGAATGAAACGATTGGGAGACCGCACGCCTGAGCTTCGAGCATGACCATGGGAAGTGCTTCTGTCCGTGATGTCATCATATAAACAGATGCCTGAAGATATTGGTGCATTATTTGATTTGTCGGTGGGAGAATGACTACGCGATCTTTCAGACCGGCTGCTTCGACACGTAAAATGAGCTTTTCTCTTAAAGGCCCATCTCCTATGATTCGCAGAATCCAGGTAGGATGTGAAAGGGTGATTCTTTCAAAAACATCAAGTAAAAGATCAAATCCTTTGTTATAATCCATCCGGCCTACCGCCAATAAAATTTTATTTTCCAATTGCGCAGGTTTGTCCGGGAAAAAAGAAACAGAATTTGGGATAACAAAACTGTTCTTGTTAAGGTTCTTCAATTTAGGCAAATCCTGTTCGGTCAACGAAACAAGGGCACTTAACCGGTAATATAACAGATTTCGAAGAAATGACCATATATGTTTAGCCGAAATATAGGAACAATGCTGACATCCAATTGTTATCAGATTTTTCCTTTTATAGAGCAGAGCCAATATTAAGCTGGGATAGGTTGTTCCAATTCCAAGAATAATTGTTCGGTCGGTGTATTTTCTGAAGTATTTATTTACTATAACGACAGATGCAATTTTTTGCGGAAGATTAAATCCATTTTCAAAATTAAAATTCAGATAATCAATCTTTACACGTTGATCGATTGTGAAAATATTGGATGTCCTAAAACGCGACAGTGATACAATAGTTAGTTGATAACCGAACTCGACCAACTGGTTCGCCATATTGGCAGAAACCCTTTCAACGCCTCCTCCAAAATGAATATCATAAACCAGTATGACTAGCTGCATTTTGTTTCAAATTAGTTTCTGGCAATAGTTTCTGTTGGTTTACGATATTTAGCACAAAAAGAATAAAGATCATTTCAAAACTAGGCACCAAAATAAATCGAACCCAAAGTATTAATGTATAGAATAATATTGGGATTAAATATTCGACGTTGGAATATGATATTACTTTATCAAAAAATGGGAATGAGAAAAGTGCAAAGAATATTACCATAATGAGACCAAACTCAATAATTGCGTCAAATAACTCATTATGTGGTATGATTAGAGCCCCTTTTGATTCTTTTATGAAGTTTTCGACAGAACCGGAACCCAATAATGTTTTTGCACTCAGTGGATCCTTATAAATGGATGCGATTGCCATCGTATTGGCAAGAAATCGTAATTTATTCGAGCCGTCATTTAATGTTGCAATCCTATTAATGCTTGTGTCATAATCTATTGCAGATTTTACACTTACTACATACCAAAATGAAAAAAATGCAATGAAAATATAGCTGGCGATAATAAGGCTTGTTGCATTAAGTTTTTTCAGTAAACATTTGAAATATTTTTTAGAATATTTAATCAGGTAATACAAAAGAATGCTGAAAATAAGTAATCTGCTAAGCGTAAATAATGAAAGAACAATTACAAGCAGTTTACCATGTTTGTTGTTAAGAATATCTGAGGCGATAAAAAAGAGGAAAAGATAAGCCCCGGACAAATTGATTTCATAAGCAAGCTTAGGTCTTCCATCTCCGGATGAATAAAAGAAGAACTGTAATAATAAAGAAAGAATGCAAAAAACATGGATATAATTCAGATTTGTCTTCCGGATAGGCGTGAGGTTGAAATACAAATGAGGGATACACAAGAGACCAAACATGCATAAGTAAATGTTAATCAAGCAGGTTTGAAATGTTCCTCTGAAGATCATAATGACGATCAAAATACATCCTATTGCCAAGGGCCAGAGCGTTTTAAGGCTAATCTCCTTTTTAATTAACAGGGCGAAATAGATGATGGCAAACGATAATCCCAGGATGACTCTGAATGGTTTTTGAAGACCTTCCGGATCTGGCAAAGCAAAAAATATGATCATCATGCTTACTAAAATCAGGAATCCAACATAGCCAGATTTGATCATTTTATCCTGCTTTTTAGTATAATTAGCAATTTATTCTATTGATGAAGTCTTTTCCACTTGTCCCTCGTTTGTATCATAAAGTCTTTACCTAATACGATTACTGTACCAGCAACCAAGCCAATAAATGCCGAAATAATCAGGATCATAGGGCGGTTAGGTCTCGATTTTTCGAAGGGGACTGATACGGGCTTAATGATTGTAAATACAGGGGTCTCCTCCTTGACTTGTATTTTGGCTTGTTCCAGCTTTTTTGCCAATTCAGAATAGACACCCGTTACCAACGTATATTCGCCGTAAAGGCCTTCTTCTTCTGTTTTTGCAGTCGATGTTGACATGTTTTTATTGCGATCGCGAAAAGAAGCAAGATGTTGTTGAGCAGTCAGGTAATTTTTTTTGGCTTCATCATATCTTTGCTGAATGAATTCCTGGTCAACTTTGGCTTTTTCAATCTTAAATTCTGTGATGTATCGTTGCAAGAGCACCTGAGTATTCTGCACTAATTGTGCAGCAGCATAAGCTTCAGGAAGAGTGCAGGAAAGAGTAACGTTTCCATCAGCATCGTTTACGAAGATTCTAACCTGGTTTTGGATAATTTTTTGTAATTCAAACTGTTTTTCACTTATAAAGTATAATGAATTGTTTGACTGTGACTTCGTATTGTTTTTACTGGCTCCTTTAATTGACTTTAGTATTATTGACGGAAGCCCAACCGTGTATTTTATGAATGAATTTCCTTTTTTTATTTTGGTATAGTAATCGTAAAGTGTTACCTGACTATCCAACTTTTCAAAGTTGAGCAGTGTTTGCATTAATTCCAGTTGGAAAGGGACGCTTGTAAGAATACTTGCATAAGTTTTGGGTGATAATCCCGAACCGGTTGTTGTGCTGAGATTGATTCCTGCCATGGCTGCAAGCCCGGAAAGTCCAGACATTCCTGAAAGACCTCCTAGTTTGGAGTTCTGATCGGAGATTTGCGGTACCATTGTTGTGGAAGCGGTAAATTCATTCGGAATTAGTAGGGCCACAAAAACACCAATTAAAACACTAATCACCATTAATTTACCAATCACAAATCTTCCTTTCCAGAATGTTTCTGCGAGATTGATAAAATCAATTTCTGTCTCATCAATAGGTTTGTTATTTTTGATATTTTCCGGGGTCATTTTTCAATATTTATCTCAGATTGTTTGTAGGTATGTGGGCATCGACATTTTTCGTTCCGCTGCACTTAATATGTCAGCGCGATACAAAGCATTAGATTTCAGTATCATTATCTTGTGACGATCACGAGCGTTGCGACAGCAGTAGCCACAGAAGCCAATGCCGAGGCGATAGAAATCCACTTCATTGTGTTGTCTGCTTTTTCCGGTTTTTTAGGAACGATAATTTCTGCTCCGGGAGTTATTCTGGGTACTTTTCGAAAGATAAACCCGCGTGTGGATGCCGTTGTTCCATTGGCGTAGATCACATATGTTCTTGATTTCTTTGCCCGATCATCGTATCCTCCGGCACGGTCAATATACCTTCTCAGCTTAATTCTCTTTTCGTAGGTCAGTGCCAGTGGATTCATCACATTACCCGATACTTTGACCGTCTGTAACTGACGCGGAACGTTGATCACATCCCCTGGCTGTAAAAGGAGGTCAATACTGCTGCCCGGATTCGCAAGTATTTTTTCGAGCTCGATTCCGACCGGATACGTATTTTTTAAGGATACCAATGAATCCCTCAAAGTAGTATCCCTTTTCATTAATTGTTTCTTCTTTTCAATCTCCGCTTCAGATAGGTTGTAAGTTCTGGTGAGCGTTGCACCACTGATAAATGCGCCAGGGATCAATCCGCCGGCTCTTTTTATTATCTGTGATATCTTTTCATTTTTATCCGATATCGCGTAAGTACCGGCATAGATCACTTCTCCCGTAATTTGTATGGTTCCCTGGTTGCGGTATCCGGGAGCCCGGCGTACATATACCTCGTCGAATGGCATTAATTTAAAGGCAGCATCGGTTTGCGAAAGCTTCAGGTCGCGTGTAAGTGCGAACTGAAAGATATTATTCATTTTATCGGTCACTTTGGATGCCTCTTCGTAGTTTAACCTGCGGGATACTTCAACCACCGAGATGTCAGCCTCCTCACGGAAACCCCCCGCTTTGAAAATCAGATCGCCGAGTGTCATATTTTCCTGGTATTCCATCGAATCGGGTTTCATAACTTCACCCACAATATTGACAATTCTTTTTTCACGCATCTTAAAAATTGAATTGATCAGCACCTTGTCCTCTTTACGGAGGATGATGTCGTTGCCTCCCTGCATCACTTCTTTAAGATCGAATGAAATATTTTCGGGTGAATTATCTTCTTTTATCCGGCTGATGAGCCCGCGGTTCATAAAGGCATCTTCGCGCAAGCCGTCCGCTTTTTTAATCAGGTCGGAGAGCTTCATCCCAGGTGTGAGTTCATAATTTCCGGGATGGAATACTGATCCTTTAATGGCCACCCTGTTGCTGAAACGGTTCAGAATAGAGTCCGCCCTGATTGAGTCACCGTTCTGCAAGACGAACTTGCCAAAATCGGCATCGGTGACACTACGCACTTCGCGTTCCCTGTCATTACTTCGGATTACTGTTAATGCATGTGTGTAGGCCTTATCGCCGAAACCACCTGCAAAACGGATCAGGTCGCTCATCGTTTCGCTGTTTTTGATTTCGAAGATCCCTTTTCGTTTGATCTCCCCTGCAATTTCCACACGTGTTTTGTAGTTAGGAACGAAGAGGATATCCTGTTCGCGGAGTTGTACGTTTGCCGTTGGATCGGCATTGATCAGAAAGTCGTAGACGTCAATTGTTTTGAAAGTAACCCCGTCGCGGATCAACCGTATTTCGCGGAACGAACCATTTTCGTTAGGTCCGCCGGAGAGGTATAGTGCATTGAAGGCCGAAGCTGTTGAGGGGAGGGTATAGGTTCCCGGCGCATTGATCTCGCCGATCACATTGATTTTCATAGAACGGACGGCTCCAAGGCTTACCTCAGCCCAGGTATTGGGAAATTCACCGGCCATACCACTATAGATCGCCATCAACCTGTTTCTAATCAGTGACTGACCTTTTTCGAATGAGAGACCTGCCAGATAGACAGGACCAACATCGGGAATTGTAATCGCGCCGTTCTTATCGATGATTAGCAGGTACTTCGTTTGTGAAGCACCCCATACATTGATGGTAAGCTGATCGTTGATCCCAAGGATATAGCTCTGTGGAATGGGAATATTTACCGCAGGCTCGAAGCTGAGGTTTTGTGAATTAAAGAGCTGGTAGCCAAATATTTTTTTTGTTTTTTCAGAGACGGTCACGCGCGCCTTGGTAGAGGTGTAGGCTTTACGGGTATTGTTAGCCGAAGAATAATCAGATTTTGAGGACAATGTATCAGAAGGGTTCATCTGTAATTGCTGAATCCTGGCGGTGAGCTGGTCGATCTGTGTTTGTGATGCCCCCTGCGCTTTCGCCAGTGCAATAGCCTGATCCTGTGTTAATCCCCGCGTCTGCATCTCCGCCATGATCCGTTGTATCTGGGCATCACTCAACGAGTTTACATCGACAGAGGATGGATTGGTTGGTACCTGAGCAAATAATGTAGTTGAAACGATTAAAATGAATTGAATCAACAAAAAGGTAATCGTATGAAATCTCATATTTAAAATTGATAATCAAAATAAGGATTGCTGAAATTTAACTTGAATAATTATTGCAAGTTAATGAGATAGACTGAATTCTATAATTGAATTTTCAAGGGAAAAGTAAGGCAGTTGATGTAATTTCATAACCATTATTTAATGGCAAGCCGGTATAAACAGATTGCTTATACCGGCTTGCTTCTCGGGTTTGAATTTCATCAAACTGATAGAATTAAAACTCACGGGTTAATTATTTTCTCCATTTGTGATCAAATGATCCGTTTTCACTACCAAAGGTTGAGTTTTTGAAAAAATGTTTGAAGTTTCACTCCTTGTTTTCTGGTCTCATGTTGTGAAACTTTTAGTGCGTATTTTCTGTTTCTTAAAATCTCGTAAGTCATTCCGGGCATAAGAAGTTGCTGATGAGGATCGTTTTTTTTAATCAAATGCCGTCTATAGATAAAGAAAGCGGGTGTCATAAACAAAACACCGCTTGAGATGATTATGAATCCCATAAGTGGAATGATTCCGATATGCTGTAAAGCAAAAACAGGGATAATAAAAAGGATATTAAGGCTGATTATTGTGTATGTAGCTCTTTTGTGAGAAAATCCCAGTGTAAGTAACCGGTGGTGAAGGTGGTTTTTGTCAGCCGTAAACGGCGATTTAAACTGCAACATCCTTATTATGAATACCCTGATTGTGTCAATTAATGGGTAAATAAGAATGCCAAACGAAACAGCCGGAGCCGATGCAATTGCAAATGGTTGAGTTTGATCAATATTAAATTCATTAAACCTGATCACAATAATTGCCATGAGTGTTCCAAGAACAAGCGATCCTGTATCTCCCATGAAAATTTTGTTTTTCTTTCCGTAAAGGTTATAATAGAAAAAACCTGCAGTTGCTCCCACTAGAGCGATTGACATGATGGCATAATCATGATGACCACTGATGAAAAACCAGCCTCCGAAAACAATACCTGCCAACATACTCAGTCCTGCGGCTAAACCATCAATGCCATCCATGAGATTGAATGCATTGATAATGACAATTATGACAAAAAATGTAAGCAGTACACTTGGTATCATTCCTATATCGCCGATTCCTAAAAATCCGTGGAGATTCGTAAATCGTATTTTAGCCAGAAATACTATTATAGATGAGGTAATTAATTGAGCAACAAGTTTTTTCCATGGGGATAGCATCAAGATGTCGTCTTTTAACCCTACAAAGAACATAAGGATTACTGCAGATAAAATATAAATCATTTCCGGCAATTCATCTCCGCTCATTCCGACAGTTGAGGCAAATACAAAACTGATGAAAATTGCGATTCCCCCTAAAGTGGGTATTGGACTCTTTGCCGCTGATCGTTCATTGGGGTTGTCCATAAGTTTCAATGAATGAGCTACTCGAATTACGATTGGTACTGCGTAGAGCGAAATTCCGATCGCCAGAAGAAAACTTGTTATTAGATATGGAAGATTTTGCATACTGCCTACATTGTTAATTTAGGTGATTTTTCAGGATGATGACTATTTAAAGTCTTTTTTTAGCGAGGTTTATTTTGGGAATGAGCATTTATTTAATTTAGTATTGTATATTCAATAGATTCGTTAACGATCGATTTATTACAGCTTCGCCCTCTCAGTCACATTTTGTGACCTCCAGTGACTATGGTAATGATATTAATTAGCCTTGAATAAAATCTTTTTGCAGATCTCATAGGCTTATATATTCTACAAAAATACTTAATTAATCGAAATTTTCAATTGAATGAAACACTGAAAATATGAATAACCCTTGAAATTTCATATAGGCTTAACAACGAATGGCTGTTAAAATGCTCTTCTTTTGTTATATGGCTGAAATTTGTTTGACTTGTTAAGTTGTATTTTCGAATTGTTATGCTTAGCTGAAAAAACAGGTGCAAATTTCGTTATTTTAGTTATATCCATCACAATCGCAGGACATAAATTTCTTTCTTATCTGGCAGATGTATGGTATTTTCAAATAGCTGTGAGGAATTTGGCAAGGAATGTAATATATTTAGGAATCTCTTAATGCATGCTTCGCTTTTGGGTGCTCAAGTACAGAAAACCTTTTTCCAAATAGTTAAAACTTATTTACGGTTTTCGAGGCCTGGGTATCTGACTGCTTTCCAATTCAAAGTATATATTGTTTAAATTCTTGCAATTGAGATTCTAAACTCATTGATTAAAAATATCATACACTTTTCTACACAAATTTTGCAATATTGGAAAATACTAACTTTTTCAAAGAACTTACAGTATGTTTATCTCTCTCGTCCGCCTTACATTTGTTGTTTTTCTCCAAACCTATGAGTTGTAAGGTACCAAATTCTTTCCAGGTGCCTCAACCAAAACGGTATATCCAAGTGGCGGAATTCTAAGAGCCACTTTATTTTTTCCTTTAAAATCAATCAGTTCACCAATAACACCACACAGTGGTCCTGCTATTATTTCAACCATTTGACCTGGTTTAAAATCCTCAATTGTAATTTCAAGCTCAACTTCAACCTGTCCCAACATCCTTTTCAAGAGGTTAATATCAGCATCCCTGATGATTGCTGCCTTTCCTTCAAAAAATACGTAACTGACTACGTTGTATGTCTTAAGCACAACTTCGTATTCTTTCCTACTAATGTAAACGAATACATAGCCTGAGATTAATGGCATTTCGACCCATTTTTTACGGTCGCTCCATTGTCTTAATTTTTTTTGAATTGGCAGGTAAGCTTCTATACTTTGTTCGATCAAATCGGATTGAACTTTTTTTTCAGATCGCGATTTAACCCGAATTGCGTACCAGTTATAATTTAGTATGTTGTTCTCCATTTTTTTTCTAATGAGTTACAAAGATAATGATTTTAGTTAAATCCACTATTCAAATTTACATGGATGAATCTCTAATTATTAATGTAGTGGGTAGAACGATCTGTTCATAGGGAATAATGGCGTTGGCGTTTTCAATTCGATGAATAATCTTTTGTGCAGCCTGAAACCCCATTTGATATCCAGGCTGTTTAACGGTCGAAAGTGAAGGTGTAACTACAGCACTGAAAGGCTCGTCGCTAAATCCAAATAAAGCTACATCATCCGGAACTTTCAGGTTATTGCTCCGGCAATATTCAAGCGCACTTAGTGCGGTGGTGTCATTTCCGCAAAATACGCCGTCCGGTGGATTTGGCAGTGTCATCAATCGGGCAAAAGCCTGCATCCCCTCTTCTTTTGTTAGTCCTGTCTCTTCAAGGTATCCATCAAAAACAGGCAATCTCGCTTCAGTCAACGCTTTAAGATACCCATCTTTTCGGTCTTTGTAAATGTTCAGTAATTCCGGTCCAGCGATATGTGCAATTCGCTTGCAACCCCGCTCAATCAGCTGACGTGTAATTTTATAGCCTGAATTAAAGTCGTCAACTACAATTCTGTCACTCTCGATTGTTGGGCAAAACCTGTCGAAAAAGAGGATTGGAATATTTTTGTCCGAAAATAAACGAAAATGCTTGTCTTCATTTGTCTGCATCGAAATCGATACAATTATCCCGTCTACACGGTTATTGAATAGCGTCTGGACACAGTTTATCTCTTTTGCGAGCAGATCATTCGATTGAGAAATGATCACATTAAAACCCTTTGTCCAGGCGTAATCTTCGATGCCGCTGATTGCCGAGGAGAAAAAGTATCGGTCAATCCGGGGAACTACTACTCCAATCGTATTGGTCTTTTTGCTGCGAAGGTTTGCTGCAAGAATGTTGGGACGATAACCCATCTCAATGGCTTTTTTCTGAACCAATTGGCGGGTTTTCTCGCTGATCCGGCTGTTGTCGTTTAAAGCCCGTGATACAGTTGATGCCGATATTTTCAGTTCGTATGCGAGATTATGAATCGTAATTTCGGGATGCTTCTTCATTTCATGATATTAAGGCGCGGTAACGGTTATTTTGCATATGATTCAAATTGCAAAAGTGGGAAAATATTAGGAACAAACATCAACGAAAGTTTATTTGTGCAATCGATTGCAAATTCATTTCAAATGTATTATTTTTACAACTTCTATTTGAAGTGAATTGTTCAAAATGGAAAATTCAAGGTTGGTAATTGTAAATTACAGATATAAATTAAGGCTATGAGTACTATATTTGATGAGCGGTTTGCGACGCATCCTATGGATGCAAAGAGTTATGATACTGATCGTTTGCGTAAAGAGTTTCTGATAGAGAATGTGATGGTTGAAGATCAGATACATCTCTCATATTCTCAGTATGACCGGTATATCGTTGGTGGTGCAGTTCCTGTAAACGGAAGTCTGACACTCGAACCAATTGATCCATTAAAAGCTGATTACTTTTGCGAAAGAAGGGAATTGGGAATCATCAATGTCGGAGGAAGCGGAGTTGTTACAATCGATGGATTAACTTATGATCTTGGGTTTAAAGAAGCGTTGTATGTTGGACGTGGAAGTAAATCAGTTGTCTTCTCTTCCAAAAATGCAGGCACTCCAGCCCATTTTTATATCAATTCGGCTCCGGCACACAAAGAATATCCAACAAAAAAAGTGACATTGAAAGATGCTGAAGTTGTAGAAATGGGAACGATGGAACAATCGAATGCCCGGACAATTAATAAATTATTGGTTAATTCTGTGGTTAAGACCTGCCAGTTGCAAATGGGAATGACAGAACTTAAGCCAGGAAGTGTCTGGAATACAATGCCTGCTCACACGCACAGTCGCCGAATGGAAGCTTACTTCTATTTTGAAGTTCCAAAAGGACAGGCGATTTGTCATTTCATGGGTGATCCTAAAGAAACCCGTCATATCTGGATGCAAAATGAACAGGCTGTATTTTCGCCTACCTGGTCGATTCATTCGGCTGCAGGAACGAGCAATTACACTTTTATATGGGGAATGGCAGGAGAAAACCTTAACTATGGCGACATGGATATTGTTGAGACAAATGAACTTCGATAAAATGATTGATCTATTTGAATAATTAAATACGTATATATATGAAAATGTTTGACTTGACCAGTAAAGTGGCTCTTGTAACAGGAGGAACTCATGGTATTGGGATGGCGATTGCCAAGGGACTTGCAGCAGCAGGTGCAAAAATTTGTGTGAACGATATTTTTGAAGAACGTCTCGTTGCTTGCAAAAAAGCTTATAAAGAGGCTGGGATCGATGTTTTTACGGTTGTTTTCGACGTTACCAATGAAGAGGATGTAAATAAAGGAATTGGAATCATTGAAACCGAAGTTGGTCCAATCGATATTCTTGTGAATAATGCAGGAATTATCAAAAGGGTCCCAATACTTGATATGCCTGTAGCCGATTTCCGTCAGGTAATCGATATTGACCTTGTTGCACCATTTATTGTCTCCAAGCGCGTTGTCCCTTCAATGATCAGCCGTGGTGGTGGAAAAATAATCAACATGTGCTCGATGATGAGCATTTATGGCAGGAATTCCGTATCGGCTTATGCTTCAGCAAAGGGCGGACTTAAACTCTTGACAGCAAATATGTGCTGCGAATGGGCAAAGCATAATATTCAGGCAAACGGTATTGGGCCGGGTTATATTGCAACCGCGCAGACGGAAGCAATACGCGTCAATGGCCATCCTTTCAATAATCTGGTGATGACCCGTACACCTGCCGGTCGTTGGGGTGAACCGGAAGATCTCGCTGGCGCTGCAGTTTTCCTTGCTTCTTCAGCGAGTAATTATGTGAATGGTCATCTACTGTTTGTTGATGGAGGTATCTTAGCTAATTTCGGTTACGTGGCCGGTGAAAACGATCTGGAATCATAGTTCAATTAGAACTTTAATATATTTTTGGGTTCTCTGGTAGTGGTATCAGAGGGCCCAATTTTTTTTATTCTTACTTTTACCAGCATTACCAGATTTACCAAAATTAAATGTTATGAAGAAATATGTTTCAGGATTAGCTTTTTTGTTGTTAATATTTACTTTTTCAACTGAAAGTAATTGTCAATCTTTGGAGATACCGCTAAAACTTTGGTACAGCCAGCCCGCAGCAATTTGGGAAGAGGCACTTCCAATTGGAAATGGACGACTTGGGGCGATGGTCTTCGGGGGAATTACAGAAGACCACATTCAGTTTAATGAAGAAACCCTCTGGACTGGCGCTCCGCATGATTACTCCCACGAAGGTGCTTCACAATATCTTGGGCAAATTCGCGAATTGATCTGGCAGGGAAAGCAAAAGGAAGCAGAAATACTTGCGATGGAGAAGTTTATGAGTGTTCCGCTCGGTCAATGCAAGTATCAGCCTTTCGGAGACCTATGGATTAAATTTCGCAACCAGGGTGAAGTGATTGATTACCGACGCGAACTCGACCTGTCGACCGCCCTTTGCAAGACTACTTATAAATCGGGTGCTGTAACTTATACCCGCGAATATCTTGCCAGCGTTCCCGATCAGACCATCGCTGTAAGTTTAAAAGCAGACAAAAAACAGGCAATTTCTTTTGAACTTTCATTAACTGCTTTGCACGAAGGGTTTACTTCAATTGCAAAGAATGACGGAACGATCGAACTAAATGTCAAAGTAAAAGATGGCGTATTAACAGGGACAGCCAGACTGAAACTTGCAATCAAAAGTGGTAAAATGATCATTAAAGAAAACAAGATACTTGTCGATAATGCGGATGAAGCAGTGATATACCTTGTAGCTGCAACCAACTTTGTTACTCCGAAAGACGTTTCAGGAAATCCCGTGTTGAAGTGCAACAAATACCTGTCCGCTATTGGGAATAAGAAATTCGATGTGGTGAAGCAAAGCCATATCAAAGATTATCAGGTTTATTTTAACCGGTTCGAGATTGATTTGGGCAATTCTGCATCTGAAAATCTCTCAACCGATCTCCGGATAAAGGAAGTACCAACGAAAATGGATAATTCATTGGCTGCACTTTACGTCCAATATGGCCGGTACCTGATGCTTTCCAGCAGTCGTCCGGGTACTTATCCGGCCAATCTCCAGGGAATCTGGAATGATAAACTGAATCCGGCGTGGGATAGTAAATATACGGTGAACATCAACACCGAGATGAACTATTGGGCAGTCGAGCCACTAAATATCAGCGAATGCCACGATGCATTGTTTCGGATGTTGGAAGAAGTTGTTCCTTCCGGTCAAAAAGTGGCCAGGGTTCACTACAATGCCAGAGGATGGGTTTTGCATCACAATACTGATTTATGGAGAGGTGCCGCACCGATCAATCATTCAAATCATGGCATGTGGGTTTCCGGAAGCGGATGGTTATCTCAGCATTTCTGGGAGCACTTTCTCTATAATCGCGATACCGCTTTTCTTGCCAAGCGTGCATGGCCTGTGTTGAAAGGAGCTGCTCAGTTTTACATGGATTATCTGGTACCAGATCCGGCAACAGGATTGTTGGTTTCGTGTCCGTCCAATTCTCCAGAGAATGGCGGACTCGTATCCGGACCTACAATGGATCACGAGATTATCAAAAGTCTTTTTAAAATTTGCATCGAAGCATCCACTATAATAGGTAAGGATAAGGCTTTCGCTGATTCACTGAAGGTAATACTCCCCAAAATTGCACCTTATAAGATCGGTAAATTTGGTCAGTTGCAGGAATGGGTTGCCGATCTTGATGATCCGACGAATACACACCGTCATGTCTCACATTTATGGGGAGTTCATCCGGGGAATGAAATCAACTGGCAGGACACACCTGAACTGATGGATGCAGCCAAAAAATCATTGATCGCCCGCGGTGACGAGGGTACAGGCTGGAGTCTCGCCTGGAAAATCAACTTCTGGGCCCGTTTCCGCGATGGCAACCATGCCTGGAATATGGTTCAAATGTTGCTCAGACCTACTGGTCAGACAGGCACGAAAATGACTGGTGGCGGTTCATATCCAAATCTATTCGATGCACATCCTCCATTTCAGATAGATGGTAATTTTGGAGGTGCCTCGGGTATTGTCGAAATGCTGATGCAAAGTCATCTCAATGCAATTGATATTTTGCCTGCACTTCCGGATGCAATTCCAAATGGACATATTCGTGGGGTACGAGCTCGTGGAGGATTTGATCTTGATTTTGAATGGAAAAATGGACAACTGGTTCGTTTAAAAGTGCTTTCAACCGCCGGTTACCCATTGACAATTCGTTATGGTGATAAAAAATACACCGTAGCAACGAAAAAGGGAGAAGTACTTCAATTTAATCACGAGTTGAAGAAAATCTAAATAGTCTCGGTCTAAATACTTATGTCAAAATATGTGATTCTGAGGCATTAAAAATTTCCGTTTGCGGCAACGGAATGTCTTAAAATAGTCTATCTTAGCACCCGGTTTTTAAACTGAAAATGAATTAAACCTTAAACAAAAGATGAGAAAATTATTAACGCTTGTAATTCTGATCGTTATTTCGATTGGCACCTATGCGGCCAAAGGTAATTGGGAAAAACTCTTTAACGGAAAAGATTTAACCGGTTGGGAACGTCTTAACGGAACGGCTGAATATACCATTGTGAATGGCGAAATTGTGGGGACGAGTAAAACAAATTCTCCCAACACTTTTCTTTCCACCACCAAAATATATGGCGATTTTATTATCGAATACGAAATGAAAATGGACACAGGTCTTAACTCGGGTGTTCAGATCAGGTCCGAAAGTAAAGCGGATTATAACAATGGCCGTGTTCATGGATATCAGATTGAGTGCGATGATTCTCCACGAGCCTGGTCGGCAGGGATATACGATGAAGCCCGCAGAGGATGGCTTTACCCGATTGAATACAATCAGTCAGCAAAGAAGAGTTACAAACGTGCTGCCTGGAATAAATACCGTGTTGAAGCGATTGGTAATTCGATCCGCACATGGTTGAACGATGTTCCTTGTGCTAATCTCGTGGATGATATGACTCCAGCAGGTTTTATTGCACTTCAGGTTCATGCTATTGGTAAAAATGAAACGAATGCAGGTAAAACCATCCGTTGGAAAGATATCAGAATTATGACGAAGGATCTTGAAGCCAATCGTAAGAAAATGGACAAAAGTGTTGTTGAAGTTAGTTACCTTGTCAATACCCTCACTGATAATGAGAAAGCTAATGGCTGGAAATTATTCTGGGACGGGAAAACCACAAATGGATGGCGTGGGGCAGGTTTGTCCACTTTCCCTGATAAAGGATGGACGATCGAAGATGGAATGCTCATTCCGAACAAAGGTGAGAATAAAGGTGGTGGAGATATTGTTACCGTAAAAAAATACAAAAACTTTGTTCTTGAAGCCGATTTCAAAATTACCGAAGGGGCGAACAGCGGGATTAAATATTTTATCCAGTCAGAGCCCGGCAAACCAAATACTGTTGGATTCGAATTCCAGGTTCTTGATGATGCCAAACACCCCGATGCCAAGTTGGGTACTGATGGAAATCGTACCCTCGCATCGCTTTACGATTTAGTAAAAGCTGACTCCAGGGTATTTGACACTGCCCAACCGGTTAAAAGAGTGAACGGAGTTGGACAATGGAACCGTGCAAGGATTGAAGTTAACGGTAAAAAAGTCACTCATTATCTCAATGGCGTTAAAGTTCTTGAGATTGTAAGAGCATCTGATTTATTTAAGGAGCACATTGCCCAAAGTAAATTCAATAAAGCTTCGGGTTTTGGTGATGTTGATAATGGTTATATTCTTCTGCAGGATCATGGAAATGAAGTGGCCTTCCGCAATTTAAAAATCAGAGAATTATAAGTCTTAGATTCTTTGCTCAATAAAGAAGCTCGCCGGATTCCGACGAGCTTTTTCTTTACCTGAAAATCCAATATTTCAACTTATTTCAATATATTTCGACGCATTTTAATCTTGTTTAAAAATGGCAAACTATTTTAAAACGATGGATAGTCCGATCGGTGTTTTAATGTTGGGCTCGGATGAATGGCAGCTTAAATCAATTTCATTCGATGCCGTATATTTAGAGAATGAGTCATCTATTCCCGAAGTTTTGATCGCTGCTCAAAAGCAACTTGAAGAATATTTCGCCGGAAGCCGTCAGATCTTCGATTTGTCTATTGATCCAGAAGGTACAGAATTTCAAAAAAGCGTTTGGGAAAAGGTCGCTGGTGTAAGTTTTGGCACAACCAAAAGCTATGTTGAGATTGCCCGCGAGGTAAAATCTGAAAATTCAAGCAGAGCTGTCGGAATGGCTAACGGGCAAAATCCCTTGCCAATCATCATCCCGTGTCACCGTATCATCGGACATAACGGAAAGCTGACCGGTTATGCAGGTGGACTGGAACGTAAAAAATGGTTGCTGCTTCATGAACAGCAATATGCGTTGAACAACAGATTATTCTGAATTTTATTATCCGCACTTGGCGAGTGTTTCGAATTGTGGTGCATACGAAAAATTTATTTGTATATACCTTGGCAGATGCACCTTTGGTTTTTGATATTCATTTTATCTACAAAGATGACGCACCTCTGGTGCTTTTGCCCATTTGTCCATTATATTTCTCTATTTTACTGATATAATGACTGCTCGTGCTTACTCTCCCCGTCTCCCCATCGCACTTTCTCCCCCTCTTTCTTTAGATTCCCAACGGATTGTGTTCGTCAAAACCGAAATTCTTGTTGCTTCCCATTCCGGTAATTCGAACTTCGGAACTGCTACGGATGATTGTTTCAGGCATTAATCGTTGTCCTGCGGGATGAATCAATCCCGGATCGTCGGCTCCCGGATTTTTTATTGTCGGTGCTATTGGGTAAGCATTCATTAACTCGCCAGGATATGGAACCAGTAAACGGGTTAATTCTGACAATGGCAGACTGTCTGATAACCAGTTCTTTTCATCACTCCGATGAAGGATGACTGGGCATCTTGGATGATGAATCTTTTGCATCAGTTCATTTGCAACAGTAGTGATAATGGCAAACGAATGAATCAATTCTCCCGTTTCGGGATTCTTCCAACTGTCCCATATTCCGGCAAAAGCAAAAGGTCGGTCTTTATCACGCAGGTAAACTACAAATGGTCTGTTCAATTTCTCTTTTTCTGGGCCTTCAATAAAGGCATCTGCAGGAATCAGGCATCGCTGGCTTCTGATTGGCTTTCGGAATGCCGGTTTTGTGATGATCCCTTTCGCTCCATTGTAATTTGGATTGTTGTCCGAATTGTGATCTCCTTCGGAGCGGGCATTGATCAGCAGATTTGGTTTTGTCATCCACGAAGGCGTCATTCCAAACCGAAACAGTTGAATTTCATGTGGATGGTCGTTTGTGATTACAGGCGCATATTTCCCTGGCGCAATATTATATGAAGGAACAAGGTTGATCGTATCGGGGATGTTTACCCCAAAACGTTTTTCAAGAACCTCTGCTTTCTGGATAAGGATATATCTGCCACACATTTTCGCTTGAGATATTTTTATAAAAATACGAAATTGCGGTTCTAAATCGAAAGGTGCAGGAGAAAAAAATTAAGCGCAGCTAAAATTTTATGATTGAGCGACTGGCTGCTTGAGACTGGCAATTGGCAGATTTCTGCAAATTGCCAGTTGCTGGTTGCAAGAAATTTAATATGAAAACTTATCCTCATTTATTGAGCTATTATTCCTTAAATAACTCTCGATACTCCGATGGCGACTTCCCGATAATGCTTTTAAACTGCCGGTTAAAATTAGAAAGATTATTAAATCCTGCCTCATCGCTTATGTTTGCAACCGTCTGAATACCATGCTTTAAGAATTTGCAGGCATAGTTTATTCTTAATCCGTTCACAAATTGAGCAAATGTTTTTCCTGTTTTCTGTCTGAAATAGCGGCAGAAAGCGGAGGAATTCATACCTGCTACCGATGCGACTTCTTCGAGCGATATTTTTCTGTTGTAATTTCGGGTTGTGAACCTGTAAACCTTCGCCATTCGAGGTTCGCCCAAATCATCGATTGAATTGGTATAGTCTGGTGTGGCAATGGGTTGCGATTCGCAATTCCCAAGGTAATGGATCAGTTTTACAAATAAAAGGTGGCGATCCATTCCGCTCGTTTTAAGCATTTCCTGGAGTATCTCACCCCCTTTAAGGGCCGTTTCGGACTTGAAACTTAACCCAACATTGGCACGATTCAGTAATTTTTTTACCGATCCAAACTCCGGGCGTTGCAATTGTGTTGGGGGGAAGTAGCTGGGTGGAAACTGAACCACAATGGCATTCACGATAAAGTTTGGGTCGTTTTGATAAAATACCTGATCGTTCATATAAAAATGGGGAAGTTTACTCCCAAATACAGATAAATCTCCGGGGCCGAACTCTATTACGGAATCACCTACAAACTTTTTGCCAAAACTTTTAATGATATACACAATCTCGTATTCGTCGTGGAAGTGCCATGGAAAGGTGAAATGGGGGAAGTTATCGTATTTGAGCAAAAATGAATTATCGACAGGATAATTAATGACTTCTTTGAATGGTTTCATATCAGGAAGTTTAATTAGACGTGGAAATGTCACAAAGGTTTAATACATGGCAAATATAGTATTTGCATTTGCAAAAAAAATATCAGGATGGTTATTAGCAACTCTTTATTTTCGTAAAAATAATTAATCAGTGTTAATAAATGATTAATTATTAAAATGACTAACTATTGTTGCGGTTTCCAAACAATTAATTCAAAATTATTTATGAAAAAGAAAAATCGAGAAAATGCGAGTTGCATGCTATTTTTGAACAAAATGTCAGGAGCTGTTTTGCTTTGTGCTCTGATTATTTTGTTCAGTCTGCTTTCGTTCCCGGCGAATGTGATGGCGCAATCAACAAAAGCGGTTAAGGGTAAAGTAATTGCCAGATCAGGTGAAGCCTTACCTGGAGTTACTATTATTGTAAAGGGGACAACTACGGGTACAGTTACGGACATTGAAGGTAACTATACTTTGACTGTAGCTAACCCGAATTCAATATTGGTTTATTCATTTATTGGATTTAAATCCATCGAAATTGCTGCTGCGAACCAAACTGTGATTAATGTAACTTTGGAAGAAAGCACGCTTCAGGTTGATGAAGTGGTAGCCATCGGTTATGGTAGCGCTAAAAAGAGAGACCTGACCGGTGCTGTGGCATCTGTTAAAACCGAAAGGCTCGAAAATGAAAAACCACAATCTGTACAGGATATCCTTCGGGGAAACATTGCCGGTTTGAGTGTTGGTTTTTCATCCCTTGCAAAAGGAGGTGGCGATCTTGAAATCAGGGGTGACAATACGCTTAAAACTGGTTCTTCACCACTGATTGTCCTTGATGGTGTTATTTATCAGGGAGGAATGGAAGATATCAATCCAAATGATATCGAAACGATTGATGTATTAAAGGATGCCTCTTCTTCTGCAGTTTATGGTGCAAGAGCAGCAAATGGTGTGGTTATAGTTACCACAAAAAAGGGAAAACAGGGAAAGCCGATGATTAACCTGACATCAAGCGTAGGTGTTGCTGCAATGGCAACAATGCAGGACGTTCATGATCCTTACGATTTTATTAACTGGCGTACCGACGTAATGAAATCATTGAATTATTACAATGCTGCTACCAATCAAAAGCAATACAAATTTGATGATCCAAGTAAATTACCGGCAGGAGTTACTGAGGCTATGTGGAGAGACGGTTCCACAGGTGAACTATTGGATATATGGCTGCCACGTTTAGGCCTTTTACCGGTCGAAATAAAAAATTACAAAGCCGGAACACCTACGAATTGGAACGATATGGTTTTTCAGAATGGTCTTAGGCAGGATCACAACCTTTCGTTATCAGGTAAAAAAGATGAGGTAAGCTATTATTGGTCTTTGGGTTATAATAAAAACGAAGGGGTTATTGTGGGCGACGATTTTGCTGCGATCCGAAGCCGGCTGAATTTGGATGCCAAAGTAAACGATTGGTTAAATGTAGGTGTGAATGTTCAATTTGCAAATCGTGATGAAAGCGCTATCCGGGCTGACTGGACAAGAATTGTAAATAACTCACCCTGGGGTTCTATATACAAAGACGATGGTATTACTTTAAGAATTAGTCCGGTTGATGACCTGGGTCGCGGTGCCAGGCATCCTTTGTATGATAAGATATTTCAGAATCGCAGAAAGGAATATAACACATTGACAAACAATCTATATGCAAAGATTAAATTACCCTTCGGGATCTCTTATCAAATGAATTTTGCGCCGCGTTTTGAGTGGTATGAATATATGAACCATCAATCGGCTCTTCATGAAGAGTGGGCAAAATTTGGTGGTCAGGCTAACCGCGAACAAAGTAAAATCTATAGCTGGCAGTTGGATCATTTGATCAAATGGAATAAAACAATCAAAGAAGTTCATCAAATTGATGTTACCTTGCTTGCCAATGCCGAGAAATATCAAAGCTGGCAAAACTCCATGTCGACACAAGGGTTTTCTCCTACTGATGCTCTGGGTTTTCACAATATGAGTGCAGGGAAAAGTACATCAAACAGCATCAAAAGTAATGACGAATATAGTACCGGCGATGCATTAATGGCTCGTGTGTTCTATTCCTATCAAAGCAAATACATGTTGACATTATCTGTCCGTCGTGATGGATATTCTGCTTTCGGGCTTCGGAATCCTCGTGGAACATTCCCTTCTGCTGCTTTGGGATGGGTTATTTCGGACGAAGCTTTCTTTAAAAACAACATTCTCACCTATACTAAACTTCGTGCCTCATGGGGAGAGAATGGTAACCGTGAAGTTGGCCGGTACGACGCCTTATCTGCAATGAACATTGGTAAATACCCCTATCAAACACTTTCCGGAACTATTTACGAAAGTAACCAGTTGTATGTGAATAGGATGGCTAATCCAAACCTTAAATGGGAAAAGGGCCGTGCATTAAACTTTGGTGTGGACTATTCCATATTGGATGGTTTGTTAGACGGATCGATTGAATACTATAAGATGAATACCCTGGATCTTTTAGTTGATCGGAAGTTACCGGATCTGTTAGGTTTTAATTCTGTAGCAACAAACCTTGGCGAATTGGAAAATAATGGGTTTGAGTTAACACTAAATGCCAGAATTATTGACCGCGCAAATTTCAAATGGCGCAGTGCTTTTAATATATCGTACAACAAGAATAAAATTGTTCACCTTTACGGCGACCAGGTTAATGTAAAGGATGCTCAGGGCAATGTAATTGGCACACGAGAGGGTGACGATACAAGCAATAAATGGTTTATCGGGCACCCTATCAGCCAGATTTGGGAGCCTAAAATTCTGGGTGTATGGCAAATAGGTGAAGAAACAGAAGCCGCCAAATTTGGTCAGTATCCTGGTGACTTCCACCTCGAAGATGTTGACAATAGCGGTAAAATAAATGAGTTGGACAACCAGTTTCAGGGACAAACAGAACCACTTTACAGATGGAACCTGCGTCAGGAGTTTAATATCTATAAAAACTTCGATCTTTCTCTTTCATTCTATTCCAATTGGGGGCATTATGGCGCCTACAATGTCGCGAAAAACAGGGATGGATTTCCTGAACGCGTGAATGCTTATATCACACCTTATTGGACACCAGAAAATCCAACAAATGATTATGCCCGTATCTATTCCAACGAGGGTGGCGCTACATTTAATGTTTGGCGAAAAAGATCATTTATCCGGTTCGATAATATTAGTCTTTCCTATTCTGTCCCTCAGGCTTTACTGAAAAAAGTTGATATCAGTAACCTCAAGATTTTTGGGACAATAAGGAATGTTGGCTATTGGGCACCCGATTGGAAATTCTGGGATCCTGAACAATACCGCAATCCGGACGACCTGGACGATAATGGTGTTGCAAGATTTGCCAACGGTCCTTCACCGCGTACTTTTACTTTGGGTATTAACTTAACACTGTAATTTACTTAAAAAGCTATTTACAAATGAAGACAAAAAATATTAATTCATTTTATCGAATCCTGCTTTTCATCCCTTTAACAATGGGAATGATGAATTGCAGTAAGGAATGGTTACAGCCAAAGCCACTCTCTATCTTTACTCCGGAGAATGCTTTCGTTGATGCGCGTGGAATGTATGGCGCATTAACAGCGTGTGAAAAGAATATTCGCTACGAGTTTTACAGCGATGGGGCTCCATTAATCACGGAACTGATATTTTCAGAAGTTTGTGTGGAAGGCACTACCGACAAGCCTGGACCTGCCATGAACATGAACATTCAGATTACCCCGAGTTCTCAGTTGGATAATATTGATTATAACCGCATTGGTTGGTTCTGGCTCGAAGGCTATAAAGGGATCAAGTATGCCAATGTGGTGATATCCAGAATTGATCAAACCAAATTCACGAATGATGCAGAACGCAATGCGGTTTTGGGTGCTGCCTATTTTCATCGTGCATACCGGTACTACCGCATGACCCAGCAATTTGGTGATATACCCTTCATAGGGAAAGAGGTTACCGAACCAAAGCTTGATTTTTTTTCAACCAAGCGTGAAGTTATTCTTCTGAAAATGAAGAAGGACATGGAGTTTGCGGTCCAATGGTGTACAGACAATGTGGATCGAGGTCGTGTAACTAAGGGAGCCTGTCAACACTTGCTGACAAAAATTGACCTTGCACTGGGTGATTTTGATGCGGCAATAGCAGCGGCAAATGGTGCAATTGATGGCGGTGTCTACAGTTTGATGAAAACGCCATTTGGTGCAATACCAAAAGAAGAAGGAGATTATCTTTCCAAAATGGGGGTAGTGCGTGACGATGTGGTTTCAAGACTACATTGGTGGGCGAACAAAGCCATTGGCGCAAACAAAGAAGTTTTGATGATGGCCATGTCGAAGGAAGATCTGATTGACTCAAGACTTGATCTTCAGATTATGCGTCAGGCAGTTCCTTTCTGGGGGGTTTCAAATTCGAATTTTTTTAAAACTCCCGATGGTAAAGGCCCAGGAACATCAGATATTGCTAATCAGGACATTAAGTTAGTCGAAACCTTTGGCCGTGGGATCGGTCGGGCCCGTTCCACTAATTATTCACAACGGATGATCTGGGATGATCCGAATGACTTAAGACATAAGAAGTATAACTGGATGAATATGCAGGATTTGGTTTACAATCATCCAAATCTTAAGACAAATCCTTATTACAATAAACCAATGCAATTGTTTGATGCCGCGGGCAAGGTTTTAACCACCGATACCATTCGCAACTGGTTTGGTTGGCCACATTATAAATTGTACAATCCTGATCCACGAAGAATACAGCCTCAGGGTGGTTCGTATGACTGGTATGTTTATCGTTTGGCCGAAACCTATTTGCTCCGTGCTGAAGCTTACTGGTGGAAAGGTGATATCGCTAAAGCAATGGCGGATGTAAATGCCGTTCGGACACGGGCTGGATGTGCTGCATATACAGATGCCGGCAAATTCGACATTGGTACTATTCTCGACGAACGCGCCAGGGAATTGTATTGGGAAGAGCCTCGTAAAACGGAACTTAACCGCATCTCTTTTATCTTTGCGAAAACCGGAAAATCATACAAGGGTAATACTTATACTGAAGCAGGTTTCGGAACGAAGAACTTCTATTTCGACCGAATGATGGAAAAGACTGACTGGTATAACAAGGGTGTTAAAGCCAATAATGGTCAGGAATATACGATGAGTGCCTATCATGTACTTTGGCCAATTCCGCAAAATTCAGTTAGCTCTAATACGCAAGGTGTGATTAATCAGAATTTTGGTTACGACGGTTTTGCCAACAATAAACCACCTTTAACCGTAATTCCTGCTGAAGACGATATTTAATTATTCCCTTGTGAAATCAAGAAGCAAGTGATCTAATTTATTGCAAATCGTTTTTTTTTATCGCCGTTGTTGATTCGTCAGCAATGGCGATAATTCTATCATAAAACTGGCTTTTTGCAATTATAGTATTGTAATCGGCAAATAATTCACCTAAGTGTAATCGATTTTATGGTAATTTTGGAATGATTCAGGTAACACTTTATTTATTTAAAAGTTTAATTTCGGATACTTCCTATATACAACTGACAGACATACATTAATAAAAAGAACATTTACTTATGACCAATAAAGAGTGGATTGATCTGCTGGCCATTGTGAACGGTAAAAGCCGGAACGACAAAGCAATCGGTTTCATCATCGACAGTCCCTGGTTGCCTGGATGGTCGGGAATTACAACAATTGACTATTACACTTCGGACGAAATATGGCTGAAATCGAATCTTAAAGCCATTGAAACATTTCCGGAAGTCACTTTTTTACCGGGTTTCTGGTCAGAATATGGAATGTGTACCGAGCCTTCTGCATTTGGGGCACGTTCGATCTGGTACAACGAAAACCTTCCTCATGCCGAAAAGGTGATTCATACCAGTGATGATATAACTTCATTACCACAACCCAATGTGAAAACTGACGGGTTATTGCCATTTATGATTAACCGGCTCAGGAATCTGGAACCCCGGATTATTGAATCAGGTCATTCCATTAAATTTGCCGTTACGCGCGGCCCTTTAAATATTGCAACGTTTCTTATGGGAACGTCCGAATTTATGATGTTACTGGCCATGGATCCGGAGAAGGCACATGAATTGCTTGAGAAAATCACACGGTTTATTTGCGATTGGGTTCAATATCAGAAGGAATGTTTTCCATCTATCGAAGGGATTCTCTTACTTGATGATATTGTTGGTTTTGTGGGCGAAGAGGAGTGTCTCGAATTTGTAGTTCCTTATTTGAAAAGGTGTTTCAGTGCCATTCCGACAAAGGTCCGGTTTTTTCACAACGATGCGTTTGGTTTGGTCTGCGCCCCTTTTCTGAAGGAAATGGGAGTAAACCTTTTCAACTTTGCATTCGACCATCCGATTAATCAGATCAGGGAATTAGCAGGTCCAAATGTGGCATTGATCGGAAATCTTGCACCGCGTGATATTCTTGCGGCAGGCTCACCTGCAGAGGTATATGCTTCTACTCAGGCGATGATGCGCGATGTGTCAGACCATCGACGTATCATTTGGTCGTGTGGCGGTGGTGTACCTCAGAACGTCTCAACCGAAAATATGAAAGCTTTCGTTTTGGCAGTGAAAGAATTTTCCTGAACAAACGGGTTAAAGTGATTTTCAATTGGTATAATTACAGATTTGACTTTATAAACGCATGAAATGAGCATGATTCAAAAATCGCAAACCGGAATGATAATAAACTTCATGCGAGTTCCATCTGGCCACTAAAAAACAAATTATTAACAGATGAAAATTAGTACGATCATTTTATTTGCAGTCTTACTGATCTGTATCCGGGTTTCAGGTCAGGAAATGATAACGGCTAAATTTTCTGTCGCGTCCGGAAATGCCATCCGTAGTGGAACACCCGTGAGCGTGTCATTGGAAGGCGTTGACACTAATACTGATAAAGGCGCTTTCCGTTTGTATGAGTTGAAAGGGAAAACGCGAACTGAAGTGGCATGTCAGCTTGAGGCCGGAAATTCTCCAAGATTATGGTGGATTCCTGAAGGCGAAACGCCTGCAAATACAATCCGGAAATTTATTCTGATCAAAGACTCCACCTTCGTTGCTGAAAATGTGATTAAAACCGAACTGAATGCGAAGGCTTTAATCATTATTCAAAATAAGCAAAAGGTAATGCAATATAATGTAGTAGAGGTTTTTCCTCCTGATACAATTAGTTCAGTATTCAGAAGGAGTGCATTTATCCATCCATTGTGGTCGCCCTCGGGTAATGTGATGACCCGCATCAATGCACCGGATCACATGCATCATTTCGGTATCTGGAATCCGTGGACCAAAACTCATTTTGCAGGTCACAGCACCGATTTTTGGAATCTGTATGAAGGACAGGGAACTGTACGGTTTGGTGGATTTAACTCGTTGATTAGCGGTCCGGTTTATGGCGGTTTTAAGGCTCGCCAGGAGCATGTTGATTTTCAGTGTAAAGGTGGAGACAAGGTGGCGATGAATGAAGTGCTGGATGTAAGGGTTTGGAATATTGGTTCCTACGGAGATGTAAAAGTCTGGTTGTGGGATTTCGCATCAACCTTGAACTGTGCGTCTGATTCACCAATCACACTCGAAGCTTACAGGTATGGTGGTGGAATTGGCTATCGGGCAACCGATGAGTGGAATGCTAAAAATAGTTGGGTGATGACTTCTGAAGGAAAAGCGCGTAAAGATGCCGATGGCACAAGGGCCCGCTGGTGTGATGTCGGTGGTCAGTTTGCTGCAGGTGGAACTTCGGGTATTTTGTTCATGTCGCACCCATCCAATCGCGAATATCCTGAGCCAATGCGTGTTTGGCCTGAAAACCAGAATGGTCACGGCGATCTTTTCTTTGAGTTTTGTCCGATCCGCAACAAAAGCTGGGAGTTGAAACCGGGAAATGATTACGTATTGAAATATAGAATGTTGGTATATGATGGTAAAATAGATCCAAAAATTGCAGAGCGGATTTGGAACGATTTTTCTAATCCACCTGTTGTCAGTGTAGAGAAGTAGTTTAGTAAGATATTGAATCACAATTGTATTAATAATTAATTGGAATAGAAGTGACCGGGTGACTGTTCATGAACTGGATAGTCACCCGGTCACTAGTCAAACTCACAATCAAATAATTGATCAAATGGAACGAAGAGATTTTTTGAAGAATTCATCGGCTGTCGTGGCCGGAACAATCATTCTTCCAACAATTGTCCCCTCGACAGTTTTTGGGAAAAATGCACCGAGTAATAAAATAAATATTGCTCAGATTGGCTTTGGCCGTATTGCAATGACTCATGATCTGGCTGAAACATTGCGGTATGACGAAGCGCGTATCATTGCAGTTGCTGACCTCGATTCGAACCGGGTGGCTAAAGGAAAACAGTTTATTGAAGATTATTACAACAAAAAGACCGGTAGCAATGAGGCGGTGAATGTGAAAACCTATGGCGATTACCGCGAGATGTTATTGAATAAGGATATCGATGCGGTGATGATCTCAACACCCGACCACTGGCATTCGCAACCAGCTATTGAAGCCGCTCTTGCCGGGAAAGATGTCTATCTTCAAAAACCAACTTCACTCACGATTGCCGAAGGGCGATTGTTGGTCGATGTGGTCAAACGTAAGGGAACTATTCTGCAGGTTGGAACGCAGCAACGCGCGATGCCTCAATTTCGGATTGCTGCAGAACTGGTGCGCAATGGCAGAATCGGAAAACTGCACACCGTAAAAATCGGCCTGCCTGGCGATCCTTCTGGTCCTGCTGCTCCTGAAATGCCGGTTCCTAAAAACTTGAATTACGACATGTGGCTCGGATCGACGCCCGAGGTTTACTACACCGAAACGCGGGTTCATCCGCAAAATAGTATGTCTGATCGTCCGGGATGGTTGCGTTGCGAACAATTCGGCGCCGGTATGATAACCGGTTGGGGACAGCACCATTTCGATTCTGCCGCGTGGGGAATGGATACTGAATATACTGGTCCGATATCAGTCAATTCAATGGCCCAGTTTCCTAAATCCGGACTTTGGGATGTTCATGGTGAATTTATCGCTGTTGCGGAATATAAAAACGGTATCACAATGATCACAAGTGGTGGTTATCCGAACGGAATCAGGTACGAAGGGTCTGAAGGATGGATCTTTGTTACGCGCGGCGACTATACAGCTTCGGCCAGCGATCCTATTGCGAAAGGCAAGAGCAGTAAAGCACTCGATGCGAGCGATCCTAAAATACTGTCTTCCATCATCAAGGAGAACGAAATCCATCTATACAAAATAGATAATCAGCATGGTAACTGGCTCGATTGTATTAAAACCCGAAAAGCCCCTATATCGCCTGTTGAGATTGGTCATCGTGCCTGCTCTATTTGCCTGATCACTCATATTTCGATGAAACTGGGGCGCAAATTAGATTGGAATCCCGAAACGGAAATGTTTGTTAAAGATGATGAAGCCAATAAAATGCTTTCACGGTCGCAACGATTCCCATACGGGACAAGCTATATTAAAATGTAGATTACCACATCCCGTAAATGTGGGATGTGGTAGAAAATGAAGTTTCAAAAAGAGTTAAAATCCCGAATATGTTAAAATTAAAATTCTCTATTATCCTTCTGGTTCTGGTACTTGGGTTTTCCCAAATCCAGGCAGCAAAGATTTCAGCTGTTAAGGTCGGTTCAAAAATAAATGTCACCATCGACGGGAAGTATTTCACGAGTTATATTTTCTCTTCCGACGAAAAGTACCCCTTTTTCTATCCTGTAAACGGTCCGCTTTCAGGCGGTTCGGTCACCTCGATGCGAAATGGCGAATATCCACACCACAGTTCTCTGTTTTTTGGCTGCGATATGGTGAATGGGGGAAACTATTGGCAGGAAGGGTTGGAAAGAGGCCGGATCATCTCTGTAAATGCTGAAATTCTTCAGGAAGGGGGCGATACCGTCGTAATTTCTGACGAATGTATCTGGAGTCGTCCGGGAGCTATTTCACCTGTAAAAGATAGCCGGAAAATTACGATTACTGCACCAGCCGCCAATGTTCGGCAGATGGATGTTGAAATTAAAATGGAGATGCTCATTGATGTTCATATCCGTAAAACGAATCATTCCTTTTTTAGTGCACGTATGGCTGCTGATCTTTCCGTAAAGAACGGTGGGACAATGATCAATGCGGAAGGTGCAAAAGGGGAGAAGGATACTTTTGGCAAGCCATCGCCCTGGATTGATTTTTACGGGAAAAGAGGGGAATTTCTTGAAGGATTGACAATTATGCAACATCCATCTAATCCGTGGTATCCATCTCCCTGGTTTACTCGTGATTATGGATTTATTTCACCTACACCGATGTACTGGCCTCAAAACGGCGAAGAGACTTTTATGAAAAAGGGCGAAAAGCTGAAACTTTGTTATCGTGTTTTGGTACATGGTGGGAGCTCTGTTGAGGCTAAGATTGGTGAGCTGTTTGAGATTTTTAAAAATCAGGCAATTTGGTAAATCGTTAAACTCTTTTTAGTGTCTAAAACCAACCTTGATACGGTCTTTATGTCCTAATTCTTTCTGTCTGGTCTTCTCAAGCTCATTTAGGTATGCAAAAATGAGTTCTATTTTTTTGTCCTGTTCAACATCATTTCTTTCCAATTCTTCCAGTTTATTTAAGATGTCTTTTTGTGTCACCAACATCTTGCGCATCTTGCTGAACAATCTAATGATTTGGATATTAACTTTGATGGCTCTTTCACTACTTAAAACTGTCGATAACTGTGAAACACCATCTTCCGTAAATGCATAAGGTGCATAACGAAGCCCCATTTTATCGTCATTGGAGGTGACGAATTGGCTCCTCCAATCTTTAAATTCCTGATCGGTCAACTCGAACATAAAATCTTCAGGAAACCGTATTATGTTTCTTTTTACTTGTCTTTTCAAGTATTTCGTTTCAACTCCGTAAAGTTCGGCAAGATCCCTGTCAAGCATTACTTTCTCATTTCTGATTAAATAGATCTTACTCATTACTACTTCATCTGTGATAGTAATGCTTTTTATAGTATCACTCATATTTTGCTTTTTTTCAATAACAAAGATAATAATTCTTTTTTGTTGTTTATTTTGGAGTTTGCCATTTGTAATCTTCAAGGTGAATTAATTTTTTTGTACTTTAAAAGCTGACAAATGCATTCCTTATCGTATTGGCAGGTTAAAATTAAGTCGTAATTTAGCAGAATCACCTGATATCCGAAACTGGAAAAGGGGGATCCCGCTAAATCATTAGTACCACAGCGGAAGATTGTGGATAATAGAGAAATAAATATCTAATATATAAATATTTACCAACGAAAGATCAGAAATGAAAAGATCATTATTACCAGTTATGGCACTTGCAGTTACGGTTGCTTTAAGTTCTTGTGGAGGTGGTGGAAAACCCGCTAAAAAGGAAGATTTAAAACCAGCTCCGTTTACAGGAGCCAAAGGTGAGGTGAAGTTAATGACACTCGATCCGGGTCATTTTCACGCAGCACTTGTTCAGAAGAATATGTATGAACAGGTTAGTCCCGATGTTTTCGTGTATGCACCTGAAGGAAACGATTTGAAAGAGCACCTTAAACGAATTGAAGGTTACAACTCAAGGGCAGAAAATCCAACAGCATGGAATGAAAAGGTTTATACAGGAAGCGATTATCTCGAAAAAATGCTTTCCGAAAAACCCGGTAATGTGGTCGTTTTATCGGGAAATAACCGGATTAAAGCCGATTACATCAAAAAATCTGTCGAAGTTGGACTTAACGTTTTGGCCGATAAACCGATGGTGATCACAGCCAATGAATTTCCTGTACTTGAGGAAGCATTCAACATTGCAAGGGATAAGGGTGTGTTGCTTTATGACATTATGACTGAACGGTTTTCTGTAACGACTGTTCTTCAGCGTGAACTTGCAATGTTATCTGATGTCTTTGGTAAACTTGACTCCGGAACAGTGGAAAAACCGGCAGTCGAAAAAATAAGTATTCATCATTTCTATAAAAGTGTATCCGGCAATACGTTGGTTCGTCCGGCGTGGTTCTTTGATGTCGAACAACAGGGAGAGGGAATTGTTGATGTGACAACACACCTTGTCGATCTTGTGCAATGGGGTTGTTTTCCCGATCAGATAGTACAGAAATTAGACATTCAGATGATTGCAGCAAAGCGCTGGCCTACAATATTATCTAAAGACGAGTTCAAGGAAGTTACAAAGTTGGAGCAGTACCCCGACTATCTTACTAAAGATGTGAAAGATGACAAATTGAATGTATTCGCAAATGGTGAGTTTGTTTATAAAATAAAAGGAGCCGTTTCAAAAGTGTCTGTAGTTTGGAACTATAGAGCCCCCGAAGGTACTGGCGATACCCACTATTCAATCATGCGTGGTTCACTTTCAAGTCTTGAGATCTGTCAGGGAGTTGAAGAAAAATACGATCCTACTTTGTACATCATTGCAAAAGAAGGAACCGATTTAAATGTATTCGCTGCCAATCTGGATAAAGTACTGAAAACACTTCCACAAGCCGGTCTTTCGATTGAAAATGTGAATAAGACCACCTGGAGGGTTGTGATACCTGAAGTACTTAAAGTTGGTCATGAGTCTCATTTTGCTCAGGTTACCGCGAAATATCTTGAGTATTTGAAAGCTGGAAAGCTTCCTGAATGGGAAGTTCCGAATATGATTACAAAATATTATACAACTACTTTAGCATTAAAGCTGGCTAAAGAGGCAAAATAGTCAATTCTGATTTTCTTAAACAAAAGCGCCCGGATCACTGATCCGGGCGCTTTTGTTTAAGAAAATCAATTATTTTACATGAAATATACGATTTGATGAAAAAATGTAAATTTATAAGTGGCAGAAATACAGTGTTTAATGAATGTTAATTGAAATGTTGTTTAAAAAAAAGACAAAAAAGATAAACAAAAATCTTTTTTTTCCGTTATAATTCAAAAACGTTCAAGAAGGTATAACAATTAAATTCTTTAGCCATGAAAAATTCTTTTAATTTATTTGCATTTTTTTCTGTAATGATTGTTTCTATCGCTTTTATTAGTTGTGAGAAGGACAAAAATTCCAATATCATGACCAGCCATACCATAACTGATGTGGCTGCATCGAATTCTAATTTTTCAACACTGGTTCTGGCGTTGAAACGAGCTGGGTTGGATGATGAGTTGGCAAATCCTGCTTCCAGTTTTACTGTTTTTGCACCTACCAACGCAGCGTTTACTGCTCTTCTCGCCGAACTGAAAGTTGCAACGTTAAATGATATTCCTGTCGAAACGCTGACTAAAGTGCTGCTTTATCATGTCAAGTCCGGAA
>Ga0209511_1000098_pt1 | contig 119649 bp, 111 predicted proteins | sample SSSSmetaG_FD_184141 | JGI IMG/M metagenome (GOLD analysis project Ga0209511, IMG submission 184141) | Glacier valley bacterial and archeal communities from Borup Fiord, Nunavut, Canada, to study Microbial Dark Matter (Phase II) - ​SSSS... | ecosystem: Environmental > Aquatic > Freshwater > Ice... | reverse complement strand
TGTCTATTTCTCATACACAAAATTTCTTCTTGTTTTCCAAAATGACCAGTATTCAGTTTTCAATTTACATTAGAACCGGCAGGTGCTAATTCCGAGAAGTTATATTATTTATCACCATAAAACAATGTCATATTATACCATATTTTACCACGATAATATACAAATTATTTTCAATTTAATGACATTTGTCATACCCCATCTATAACGAAAGTAACTTCCTTAATAGAATCAATCGTGATAATATGAATTAGACAGGAAAATAGAGGAGGAGTAGTGAAATGTCATATTATGTATCAGTAAATAATTTAACTAAAAAATATGGAGAGCTCTGCGCGGTTGACAACTTAAGCTTTTCGGTAAGAAAAGGTGAAATATTTGGCTTATTAGGTCCGAATGGAGCAGGGAAATCTACCACACTTAGTGTTTTAACAACACTTGCAGAATTCTATAAGGGTGAAATCCGAGTGGATGGATTAGATATTATCAAGGATAAGATGAAAATTAAGCAGCTAATTGGAATGGTTCCACAAGATATTGCAGTATATGATCATCTGAATGCATTAGAAAATGTCAAGTTTTTTGCCTCTTTATATGGTCTAAGGGGAGATAAATTAACACAGTCAGCGAAGGAAGCATTAGAATTTGTAGGGCTTACCGATAGGCAAACGATGAAACCAAAGCAAATGTCAGGGGGAATGAGAAGACGATTAAATATTGCCTGTGGAATCGCTCATGCTCCGAAACTCATCGTTATGGATGAGCCGACCGTAGGAGTTGACGCTCAATCTCGTGAGCATATACTTAATTCCATCAAAATTCTGAAGGATCGTGGTGCAACTGTAATTTATACCTCCCATTATATGCAAGAGGTTGAGGAAATTTGTGATAGAATAGCGATTATTGATAAAGGACATATGGTTGCGTGTGGCACAAAAACAGAATTGGTATCCCTTGTTACTGATGTTCAGTCGCTCTACATTGAATCGAGAATACCAAGTACCTTTAATATAGAAGAATTTAAAAAGAAAAATGAACTTATGCCAGATATAAAAGCGATTTCCATTAATGAAAGTACGTTTCGTATTGATCTTCCGATTGGGCAAAATAGCATTTCTAAAATTATCGAGCAGTTTATATCACTTGGTCTGCCAATCATAAGCATAAATTCTGAAGTGCCAAATCTGGATACGATGTTTTTGACCCTTACTGGTCACGAGATGAGATGAAGAAGAGTGTGAGTGAAATACATCTTTACAGACTTTTGTGAATAACAAAAAAGGGGAATGTTATATGCCGTTTGACGGCTGAATGGAGGTTATTATGTTTCAAATCATTATAAAAGAATTTAAAGAGTTTTTGAGAGATAAAACCAATTTGTTTTTCTTCCTATTGTTTCCGGTGGTTCTTGTCTTTCTATTGGGTAATCTTCTTACCTCTATGGATAAAGCGGATGAAGTAATTGGTGAAATAAAGGCTCAATACATCGTACAGACCGAAGACCAACGAGCTAACATTGCAATCGAAAGCTTTGTCAAAGCAATTGGGGATGATTCTTTATTAGTATTAGAAAAAGCAAACGACTTAGAGACTTCAAAAAAGCTAGTTGGAACGGATAAATTAACGGCAGTTGTAGTTTTTAGGGGAGATCCACTGGAAATCAATATTTATGAGGGATCCAATCAAATTAAAAATCGTACGGTTAGTGCCATAATGAATAGTTTTGTTTTGACCAATAAGTCAATATCTTCGGTAATGAAGATAGCTCCTGCAGTAATCTTAAGTGGAACGAGTGGAAATGGCGAATATGTAAAGCAAAAAGATTTAGGTGTCAACAGATCAATGATTGACTATTATGCTGTTTCTATGTTAGCTATGATTAGTTTTATGAGCGTCATGGTTGGGGCTGGAGCATTTGTTGGAGAAAGACAGAACAAAACAATTAATCGGTTAATTATTGCTCCTCAAAATAGAGTCCAATTATTTTTACAGAAAATATTAGGAATGGTGCCTCAGGTTATTATTCAAATCATGGTAATCATGCTCATCAGTGTGTTCGTATTTAAGGCACATTATGCTGCAACGTTTACTGAGAATTTATATTTGTTTTTCTTTTTCTTTGTTATTACACTTGCTATGGTTTCGTTCGGCGCAGTGGTAGGACTTCTGATTAAAGCGAACCCAATGGCACTTTTAATGCCCTTTCTATGGTTGATGATGTTTTTCGGGGGAACTTATTCGAAAGAAGTAAATATAAAAGGATTAACGCAGGCTATGCCCATCTATCAAATTCAACAGGCGGCTTTTGATTTAGCGATTTTCGGAAGATATCATAAAGTGAATACGATTATTTTGATTGCCGGCATAATCATTATCATAATGCTAACAACGGGTGCCCTATTATTTTACAAAAAGCAAGAAGAACGTTGAATATAAAGCATGCCAAAGCATGCAGATGGGAGTAATGATGAAAAATATATGGCTTTTAACAAAAACTAATATAAAACGTAATTTAGCAATCGTTTTTATAGCTATAATTGGGGCTGCGGGCCTATGCTTTATGATAAGTGCAATGGGCAGATTAACATTAGAATTTACAATTGATAAGCCGAAGATTGGAATAATTGATAATGATAACAGTATACTCTCAAAAGATTTAAAAAGTTATTTAACCGATAAGCTTCATTATGAAATAATGGAAAATTTTACTTATGATGAGTATTCAACAGAGTTGATTGAAAAGCATATTTCAGTTATAATAGAAGTACCAAAAGATTTTTACAATCAGAGTTCGTTGGGAAATATGCCGGAATTAATCATTACCACACTAGATGATTATGAAAATGCAGCTTTTGTTCAGTCTTACTTAAATAGCTATATGAGTAGTATACACATATTATCTGATAATGCGGGTGGCAATAAAGCAATTTTTGATCAGCTCTTTCACAATTATCAGTTAGAAAATACAGAAATAACGCAGACTTCTGCAACCACAGTAGATAAGAAGGCCATTGCAGATCAAGGTGGTTTCCTACAGTCAATCGGATTTTTCATGATGTTTATTTTCGCAATCAGTTTAGTACTAACATATATGATCCAAGATGATCGCTTATCTGGAGTGTTTCAACGAATTCAAGTAACACCTGTTAAGCCAATACAGTATATTATCGGATCGGCCTTATTTGGAATATTTGTATGCTTTGTGATGGTATCAATTTATTGCGGATATATCAAAATAATGGACATTAATACTGGTATGCCATTTGCACTCGTAGTTACAATCATGTCTCTGTTTTCACTTTTTACCGTTGGATTTTCCTTGGCAATCGCATTATTCTTTCAAACAAAAAATGCTGTAACTTCAATTGTGATTGGATTTTCAACGATTGGATGCATCCTGGGTGGAGCCTATTTTCCACTTGAAATGTCACCACCGAGTCTCCAAAATCTTGCCAGAATATTACCACAATTTTGGTTTATGGATACCTGTCGTTCCCTTCAAGCAAATGCAAACGCAAATGTATTACCAAACCTTATTGTACTTAGCTTATTCACAGTTCTTACCTATTTAATAGGCGCAGTTTTATTCTCACAACACTATAAAAATAATTAGGCGGATAAATCAATGGTTGAAAAATCAACACTCTATTTCTTGGCAAAAATAGTGACGGTAATTGCTTCCGTATCTATATATATTTCATCCAATGCCGATATAACATTTTCTGTTATATCGGCGCTTGGTTTTGCATGCGTATTCGTGTTAGAGATTTTACTTCATCGAATATTCCAGAACAAAAGAATATTTATGGTAACAGCTTTTCTATCCATTGGCGCTTGCTTTGCACTTGGGTTAGACACCTTCTTCCCGCTATACATTATTTTAGTAATTCAGATTTTGGATCTTACGATAGAAGATAAAATGTTTTATGAAATCCTTATTGTAACGACATTACTATCAATGTTTATTTTTACCCCAAGTAAGATCTCAATTTCACTTTCCTTTATTCTAATAACGCTAATTTTATTTGCTCGGATTGTCCTTGCAAAGCTTACTTTTTATGAAGAAACCTGCGATAAACAAAAGGAAAAAGTAATTGAATTAAATAAAAAGCTAGGTGATTTAAAAAGTTTGACGAAAACGCTCAAATATAACGCTTCTCTTGAAGAAAGAAACCGAATTGCTGCAAGAATACACGATCAAATTGGACATGGAATTTCCGGAAGTATTCTAATGCTAGAGGCGGCTATGTTAATCAGAAATGACAATCCAGAGAAGGCAACCGCAAGTATTAAAAAAGCGATTACGAATCTTCGCGAGGGTGTTGACGATATTCGAATGGCTTTGCGAGAAGAACGTGCAGTAAGGTATACACTGGGAAAAAATGATATTGCTACTTGCCTTGAAGAATTTAAAATTAGCTATAACATTGCAACCAACTTGAAAATACTGGGTTCCATTGAGCTCATTCGCTTTGACGTATGGGCATGTATCCTCGATAATTTAAAAGAAAGCCTAACGAATGTCCTAAAACATTCCAACGCTAGCGAGTTTGTCTTAAACATTGAAGTTTATAAAAAGATCGTGAAGGTGGAGTATATAGACAACGGAAAATCGAATGATATTTTTGAAAAAGGATTAGGACTCGAAGCAATCGAGGAAAGAACAATTAATACAAAGGGACGATGCTTCTTTTCAAAGGGTGAAAATGGTTTTTGCATCACCAATATATTTAGTATTTAAAAAAGAATACAGATACCATTATTATACTGATCATGATATTTGAGAAACTTGTAGATATATATAAGATAATTTTGTGACATTTGGAATGGAGGTTACTATGATTAGAATTCTGATTGCGGACGACGATGCTATTATACGTGAGGGGTTAAAAATGATGATTGAATCCCAACCGGATTTCGAATTTTTATGTGCGGTTAACGATGGACAACAAGCCTATGAAATGTGCCAAAAGCTGAAACCGGATGTTACCCTTTTAGATATTCGAATGCCAGTGATGGATGGTATCCAAGCAGCAGAAGCCATTATGACTGAGAAGTTATCCATACCACTCTTGCTGACAACCTTTGATGAATCGGATTTAATTTTGAGAGCATTAAAAGCTGGTGTGAATGGCTATATTCTAAAGAACAGTCCAGCTGAACGAATTCTCTCGGCAATCCGAGTAATTAACACAGGAGGAACTGTTTTTCAAGCAGATATTCTTGAATTTATTCGAGGGAGAGTTTCGCAAAATGCTTCAGAAAATAAATTATTTGAACTTATGTTGTCTGCCAGGGAATTGGATATTGTAAAAGCAATCGCAGAGGGTTTGTCAAACAAACAAATTGGAGAGAAGCTATTTATTTCGAATGGAACAGTAAGAAATCATATCAGTACAATCCTTGAGAAGACAGGACTCGAACATAGAACTCAAATTGCTATTCACTATTTGAAAAATTGTAATTGAAAATTTATGATGAACTACACAAAACTTTACTGTTGAATTCGGGATACCTACAAGATACATGGATGGCTATGATATAACGAACGTAATATTTTGTTATATCGTAGCTATTTTTTAGTTTGATATTATATTTCGTTTATTATGTAATCTTAATTGCCTGTATTATTTATTCATTTATTAATGATAATTTGGAATATATGATACGATTTAAAAATATATATGAAATAGGACAGATTATGCAGGAATGAAATAATTTCAAAGTACTAAATTTAAAAGTAATGGATTTAATAGTTATGAATTTTAAAGTAATGAATTTAAAAGTAATGGATTTAATAGTAATGGATTTAATAGTAATGAATTCTAAAAGTAATGGATTTAAAAGTAATGAATATATGATATAGAAATAATGGCTACATAAATAATAATTACCAAAAATTAAAAGGACATAATTTTGAAAGGAGGGGTAGTATGGATATCCAATACGATGATAAAATGTATCATCAAATTGAAAAAAAATTATCCAATACGATTGATGACAGCTTATTTACGACCGGTAAGGGGTATGAGGTAGAACAACCTATCCCCTACAATGATGGTCCTAGCTTATCAAGGGCTGAATATATTAGACAAGCAAGAGAATCTTGTATGCGCCAACTGAATAACACACATATGAGTCCTCGGGTAATGGATTCTTTGTTGCCTGAAAGTATTCCAGAAGATGTAGTTATGTTGCCAGAAAAGAAAAAAATGAAAGTAATGTCATTCTTTCATCAAAATGCTCCCAAGGAAAATACGAAGGAAGAGTTATCGGAGTTTCGATTTTTGATCATTCGCATGGTATGTGCAATTGTGCTATTTCTTAGTGTTTTCATCGCTGATCAGATTGAAATCAAATGGGGTAGCTTTACACATGCAGCGATTCGAGAGTGTATCACAGGAAACGATAAATTGGTACAGCTTGAGAATATATTTGTTTCACTATTTAAATAAATCATGAAACGACATAGTTCAATCTGGTTTTGTTCGTTGTAATTTTGTTTCATTTCAGTTATAATATCGGGTAGAAGAAATGAAAGGACGTTACTATGAGAAAATTAGCACTTTCCGATGAAATTTTATTAACGGTAGAGAAACCGGCAAGATATATCGGTGGAGAAGTCAATATGCAGGTGAAAAACCTGGAGGAAATAGATATTCGATTTTGTATGTGTTTTCCCGATGTTTATGAGATTGGAATGTCTCATCTGGGAATTCAGATTTTATATGATATGTTTAACCGTAGAAGTGACACGTATTGCGAACGTGTTTATTCTCCATGGGTAGATTTGGACAAGATTATGAGAGAGAAGAAAATCCCTCTCTTTGCACTAGAAAGTCAGAATCCAATTAAGAACTTTGATTTCCTTGGTATTACGCTGCAATATGAGATGTGTTATACCAATATTTTGCAAGTATTAGAGCTATCGCAAATACCAATCTATGCGAAGGATCGAACAGAGGACGACCCAATTGTAATAGGTGGCGGTCCATGTAGTTATAATCCAGAACCAATCGCTGACTTCTTCGACTTTTTCTATATTGGAGAAGGTGAGACAGCCTACCATAAGATTTTAGATGCTTATATTGAGTGTAAACGAGAAGGTAAGACAAGAAGAGAATATTTAGAGCTTGTGGCACAGATGGATGGAATGTATGTGCCTGCTTTTTATGATGTAAATTATCATGAAGATGGCACAATTGCATGTTTTCAGAAGAAGAATGAATTTGCACCGGATAAAGTTAGGAAACAGGTAGAAATGAATTTAAGCGATACCTTTTATCCCACAAAACCGTTAGTGCCATATATCAAGGTAACACAGGACCGTGTTGTTCTTGAAATCCAAAGAGGCTGTATTCGTGGCTGCAGATTCTGCCAAGCTGGAATGGTTTATCGACCAGTTCGTGAGAGAAGCCTTGATTATCTTAAAGATTGTGCTAGACAAATGCTAAAATCAACGGGGCATGAGGAAATATCCTTGAGTTCCCTAAGTTCAAGCGACTATTCTCTCCTAAAAGACTTAGTCGACTTCTTAATCGATGAATTTAAAGACCCAAAGGTAAATATTTCATTGCCATCTCTTCGAATTGATGCATTTGCACTTGATGTAATGAGCAAGGTGCAGGATGTAAAAAAAAGCAGCTTAACTTTTGCGCCAGAAGCTGGCTCCCAACGTCTTCGTGATGTTATTAATAAGGGTCTAACCGAGGAATCAATTTTAAAGGGTGCGGTGGATGCGTTTCAAAGTGGTTGGAATCGTGTAAAACTGTATTTTATGATGGGACTTCCTACCGAAACAGAAGAAGATATTGAAGGTATTGCAATTTTGTCTAACCAGATTGCAACTGAATATTATGCTGCAGTTCCTAAGGAGCAAAGAAGCGGTAGGGTAAATATTACCACCAGTACTTCCTTTTTTGTACCGAAACCATTTACTCCATTTCAGTGGACAAGAATGGATACACCACAAGAATTTATTGGGAAGCAACGCTTCTTAAAAAGTAAGATGAATGAGCAGATTAATAAAAAGAGTATTAAATATAGTTGGCATGAGGCTGAGCTTACGGAACTTGAAGGTGTATTTGCTAGAGGTGACCGCCGCATCAGCAAGGTTATCTTTGATGCCTATCAAGCAGGTTGTATGTATGATGCCTGGAGTGAATATTTTCAATATGATAAATGGGTAAAAGCATTTGAAGAAAATGGCGTAAACATCGCATTCTACACTTGTAGAGAAAGAGATGAAAACGAGATTTTACCTTGGGATTTCCTTGATGTTGGTGTTACGAAGGAATTCCTACTTCGCGAATACAAACGAGCAAAGGAAGGCAAGGTAACGCCAAATTGTAGACAAGCTTGTTCCAGCTGTGGAGCAAAAGTATTTGGCGGAGGCGTGTGTTATGAGGAAAATCAAACGGAACCTACCTTGACCCTTGAATGCCCAGAGGAGGATATAGATGAAGGTAAGAATTAAATTTCAAAAATATGGTTCGATGAAGTTTGTCGGTCATTTAGATGTCATGCGATATTTTCAGAAAGCATTTCGCCGTGCAATAGTGGATGTCGGGTATTCCCAGGGCTATAGTCCTCATCAACAAACGTCCTTCGCTGCACCACTTGGTGTTGGTTTAACGAGTGATGCTGAATATATGGATGCTGATTTATTATCCTATGATGCTCCAGAGATCATGATTGAGAGAATTAATGCTGTGCTAACAGAAGGCTTTCGTGTGATCGGTTTTACGATACTAAAAGAAACTGAAGTAGGAAAAAAGGTTATGACTGCAATGTCTATCGTTTCTGCAGCTGATTATCTAGTATCGTTAAAGGATGGTTATACTCTGTGTGATACAATTACTACGCAGGATGAGTTTAAAAAGGCATTCGAACAGTTTTATTCGATGTGTGAGATCATAATTGATAAAAAAACAAAGAAAAGTGAGCAATCAGTTAATATAAAGTCTATGATTTCTTGGATTGCTTTTGATAGGTCCAAAGAACTCATGGCTAATAGTGTTGCGGAAGAATATGAGAACGGAATTAGGGTTACTATGCAATTGGCAACGGGCAGTGCCAGTAATCTTAAACCGGAATTAGTAATGGAAGCATTTTGCAACTATTTCGAAATACCGTCTGAAAAATATGCCTGGCAGGTGCATCGTCTTGAGGTATATACGAGAGAAGAGGAAACCGGAAAATTATTTCCACTAGATAAGGTGGCGTACTAATCACTTCGTGATTAATTGAATTTTAGATAATAACGGAGGGCAGAATATGGGAAGTAAATTAATTATTACAAAACAAAATAATAAAATCATATCTGCGTTCTTTGATGGCAAGGATATGGTACAGATTTCTCTTAATTCCTTAGAGAAATCAGGTATCCTTGGCAATATTTATCTTGGTAAGATTAAAAATATTGTTAAGAATATTAATGCAGCTTTTGTTGAAATTACCGATGGCCGGATGTGTTATTATTCCTTGTCGGAAAATCCATATCCGATTTTAGCAAAGGGACCTGAATTTCATGCGGGAAAAGAAGTTCTCTCTGATATTAAGGCAAAAAATGGGGATGAATTGATTGTTCAGGTAGTGAGAGAAGATGTGAAAACAAAAGCTCCTGTGGCGAGTAGTAATTTAAACTTCACTGGAAAATACGTTGCCTTGACATATGGTAAATCCTTTGTTGGCGTTTCCTCTAAAATTTTAGATGAAAAGGAAAGACAACGTCTGAAAGAAATCGCAAAACAATATGTGCATAAAGAATATGGCTTTATTATTCGAACTAATGCAGCCTATATAAATAAAGAAAAGATGGTAAACGAGATATTAATGTTAACAGAAGCTTATGAAAATATTCGTAAGTTTGGTGTACATCAGAATCGCTTTTCCTTATTATATGAAACTCCACCAAACTATATCTGTGATATACGAGATGGCTTTGCTGAAAATATTGATGAATTCATTACAGATGATCTCGTACTTTACGCTGACATCAAGGATTATTTAGTTAAATATCAATCCGAAGATTTGGCGAAGCTTAGACTCTACGAGGATCCTTTACTAAGCCTTTCTCATCTATATGGTATCAGTGATAAGCTTAATGAAGCTTTAAGGCAGATGGTCTGGTTAAAGTCTGGTGGCACGGTAATTATACAGCCAACGGAAGCACTTACCGTCATTGATGTAAATACAGGTAAAGCAGTTACCGGTAAGAAGAAAGTTCAAGAAACCTTTCTAAAAGTAAATATGGAGGCGGCCAGAGAAATAGCAAAGCAAATTCGCCTTCGGAACCTGTCTGGTATCATTATAATTGATTTTATTGATTTAGAATCCAAGGAGGATCAGGATTTATTAATGGCAGAGCTTACTGAATTATTTAAGAAAGATCCAGTGAAGACAACTTTAGTTGATATGACAGCCCTCGGTTTAGTGGAAATCACAAGAAAAAAAGTTAGGAAGCCTTTGCATGAACAAGTTTAAAATTTCACTTTTGGAGAAAGTATGGTTTCTAAATGATAAAGACAAATGTAATGCGCTTGTTGGACCAAGCGGGAATTCCTTATAAAGCAATGGAATATGAAGTGGATGAAAATAATTTGGCAGGAGAGCATGTGGCAGAGCAAATTGGCATGCCCATGGATCAGGTATTTAAAACCTTGGTGGCAAAGGGCGAAAAAAAAGGAATCGTTGTATTTTGTATTCCTGTCAATTCTGAGTTAAACCTTAAAAAGGCTGCTTCCATCCTGGATGATAAAAAGATTGAAATGCTTCATGTAAGGGATTTACTTGGAACAACAGGGTATGTTAGAGGTGGCTGTTCTCCCATCGGGATGAAGAAAAAGTATCCTACTTATATTGACGAAACTGCAATGCTTTTTGACGAGATTACAGTAAGTGCTGGAATCAGGGGATGCCAGCTAAGCATTCCAAGTGATCGGTTACTTGAATATATTGGTGCTACTCTATGTGATATTACAATATAACCATCTCATCGGTTACGACAAAATAGTTGACGGGTAAAGGTAGTCTTATTCATAAGGTACTTTTCCCGTCACTTATTTTTAATTTGTTAATTTTTTGTCTTCTTTTAAAGGTAACTTTACTGATGGCCGCATAGCCGCATAAAGCGATATATTGTCCAAATAAAGACAATACTCATAAAGCAAGCAGCAGTAGCATCAATTACGATAAGGAACCAAAAAAAAGTATTGATTGAAACTGGTAAAAGAATAAGCAAAAGTGAAGTAATCCAAGTAACAATGGCGGAAAAGAGAATACAGATTCCAAATTCGCCCATCGTAGTTATGACTATAATTGTTCTGTGATTATATGCACTGGTTATGATAAATACTAATAACAAAAGTATGACACTAGATACAACCAAACAAATCACAGCAGATAAGAAGACCATCGGAGCCGTTGATATTAAAAATAGCAATCCCAAAATAAGGCCAATGAGAGTACTAATACCAACTGAAAAAACATTACAACATCCGGATACTTGCATATTTTTACCTCCTAACATATTAAAATAAGAGTAAATTACTCTGTTACAATACATAATATACTAAAATGTTCATAGTTGTGACAGCATAAAACAGTTTAGTACAAGTAAAAGCATTGTAAATTTTATTATCGTATGAAAATAATGAATATTTATAGAAACAACGCGCCATATATATAAAATATTCATTGACAAAATTTATGCTCTGTGATACTATAATTTAGTGTGCCGCACAACTAGGTTTGAAGCATCGATTTTTTTCATCGGTCACCAAAGTTGGCGAGTAATGATAATAGGAGGTGCCATATGTACGCGATTATTGCAACAGGTGGTAAACAATACAAAGTAGCGGAAGGCGATATCATTAAAGTTGAAAAGCTTGGTGTTGAAGCAGGAGCAACAGTTACTTTTGACCAAGTACTTGTAGTGAACAACGGCGAATTAGTTGTTGGAAGTCCTACAGTAGCAAATGCTAGTGTATCTGCAACTGTTGTTGAAGAAGGCAAGAATAAAAAAATTATTGTCTACAGATACAAGAGAAAGTCCGGATACCACAAAAAGAATGGTCATAGACAACCATTTACAAAAGTTAAGATTGAAAAGATTAATGCATAGGGAATTGTGATATGATAAAAGTATCCATTTATAAAAATGCAGAAAATTTGATTACAGGCTTCTCATTGTCGGGACATGCAGACTTTTCTGAATATGGAAGTGACGTTGTATGTGCTGCAGTATCAGTCTTAGTAATCAATACTATAAATTCTATTGAGAATTTTACTTCGGATACGTTTCATTTGGAACAAGACGAGAAAAAAGGTTTTATAGAATTTCAGGTGATTTCAAAGATGAGTGATGGTGCTAGATTGTTACTAAATTCTTTAGCTCTTGGTTTACAAGGGATACAGGATGAGTATTCAGCAAAGTATATTAAGCTCAAACAAAAGAAATCATAGTAACAAAACAAAAACAGTAAACTGATTTAATATTATGAATTTAGGAGGTGTAGATTATGTTAAGAATGAACCTTCAATTTTTCGCTCATAAGAAGGGTGTTGGATCTACTAAAAATGGTAGAGATTCCCATTCCAAGAGATTGGGTGCGAAAAGAGCTGACGGACAATTTGTTCTAGCTGGAAATATTCTTTACAGACAACGCGGAACTAAGATTCATCCAGGAATCAATGTTGGACGCGGTGGCGATGATACATTATTTGCTTTAGTTAGCGGTGTTGTTAGATTCGAAAGAAAGGGTAGAGACAAGAAACAGGCAAGTGTTTACCCGGTAGAAGCGAGATAATAATATAACCGTTCGGTAAAAGCCCCAAATTCTTGATTCTATCATGAATTTGGGGCTTTTTTGTATATTCTACCATGAGGTAGTTGAAATTATATATTGTTCCTATTATAATAAGCATAACGATTTTGGAAATAATAGATATTAAAGTTATTAATAGAGAGGATAATGCAGTATGTTTGCAGATAGAGCAGAAATCTATATCAGATCTGGAAAAGGTGGCGATGGCCATGTAAGCTTTCGTAGAGAAATCTATGTTCCTGCCGGAGGACCTAACGGTGGCGATGGCGGTAGAGGTGGAGATTTGATATTTCAGGTTGACGATGGAATCAATACATTGGCTGATTTTCGTTATATCAGAAAATACAAAGCCGGAGATGGCGCTTGTGGTGGCGGAAATAACTGTCATGGCAAAGACGGAGCTGATCTTGTGGTGAAGGTACCGGCTGGTACTATTATTAAGGAAAAAGAATCAGGAAAAATAATTATTGATATGTCACATGAACATACCAGAGAAGTTCTTCTGAAAGGTGGTCGTGGGGGTAAAGGCAATCAACATTATGCAACTCCAACCATGCAGGTTCCAATGCATGCGCAACCTGGACAGAAATTCAAAGAATTAAATGTAATCCTAGAACTCAAGGTAATCGCTGATGTTGGTTTAGTAGGATTTCCGAACGTAGGAAAGTCAACCTTATTAGCCCGCGTTACGAACGCAAAACCTAAGATTGGGAATTATCATTTTACAACGATCAGTCCAAATCTTGGTGTAGTTGATTTAGATGGTGGTGGTGGATTTGTAATCGCAGATATCCCTGGACTTATTGAGGGTGCTTCGGAGGGACATGGTCTTGGACATGAATTTCTTAGACATATTGAGCGAACGAAGGTAATTATTCATCTCGTAGATGCAGCTTCAACCGAAGGAAGAGATCCCGTTGATGATATTAATAAAATCAATGCTGAGCTTTTTGCATATAATCCAGAGCTTGCAAAGCGTCCACAAGTAATTGCAGCAAATAAGATGGATGTTGTCTATGATGGTGATGAAGAAGAGATCGTTAAAAGATTAAAAGATACCTTTGAACCTCAAGGCATTCTTGTATTCCCAATCTCTGCAGTGAGTGGTAAGGGCGTTAAGGAATTATTATATCATGTCAAGGGAATGTTAGATAACTTAGATCAAACACCTGTTGTTTTTGAAAGAGAATTCTTCGTTCAAGACATGGCAAAATCAGATGATCCATTTACCGTAATACAGGAAGAAGAACATTTATTTGTAGTAGAAGGTCCTCGTATTGAAAGAATGCTTGATTTTACCAATCTAGATTCAGAAAAAGGTTTTGAGTTTTTCCAACGTTTCTTAAAGGATAATGATGTCTTAAGTGAATTAGAAAAATTGGGTATTCAAGAAGGCGATACTGTAAGAATGTATGGACTTGAATTTGACTACTACAAATAATTACAAGGAGAGAAAGCAATGACAAGCAAGCAAAGAGCTTATTTGAGAAGCATGGCTATGACAATGGATCCAATCTATCAGATTGGTAAATCTGCGCTGACACCCGAGATAACAGAGGGAGTAGCAGATGCATTAGAAGCCAGAGAACTAATCAAAATCAGTGTACTAAAAAATTGTACGGAAGATGCGACTTCGATTGCACAGATATTATCGGAACGTACTCATTCTGAAGTTGTTCAGGTTATTGGTAAAAAGATTGTTCTTTATAAAGAATCAAAGGAAAAGAAAAAGATAGAGCTTCCAGTTGATAAGAAAGCAAAAACCAAACTTTAATAATTAGCCATGCAGATAAAAGTTGTGGAAACGAAAGGATGAAAGCTATTATGAAGAAAGTTGGAATTATGGGAGGAACTTTTAATCCAGTGCATTATGGTCATTTGATTTTAGCTGAAAATGCATACGAGCAAGTCGGTCTGGATGAAGTCCTATTTATGCCAACTAAGAATCCACCTCATAAATGTAAAGCAGAAATTCTTTCGGAGGATCATCGTATCAAGATGGTCATGCTTGCCATTCATGATAATCCACATTTTACTCTGTCTATGTTAGAAATCAATCGAGAAGGAACCACCTATACAGCAGATACGCTTACCTTTTTAACAAAGGAGCATGCTGATACGCAGTACTTTTTTATTGTGGGTGCAGATTCCTTATTTATGCTTGAAGATTGGAAGGAACCTCAGACTGTCTTTGATCTAAGTACGATTTTAGTAGCAGGAAGAGACCATGTGAAAGTGGATGAATTAGAAAGACAATCAAGATATCTGCAGGAAACCTATGGAGCACGTATTATATTGCTTGATATCCCAACCATCGAGATATCTTCAAATGCAATTCGTACAAAAATTGCTCAAAGTAAAACCGTTCGTTATTATGTACCGGAGGAAGTGATCGCATATATCACCAAGAATAATCTTTATGATAAGTTGCCGGAGAAATCGCGATCGATAGAAATACAACAGTTAAGAGAAAGCATGAGAATGCATTTGAATAAAAAGCGTTATTGCCATAGCGTAGGGGTAGAAGAAGTATCCTACGATTTGGCATTAATATATGGTTATGATACTGAGAAAGCAGGTATTGCTGGAATTCTACATGATTGTGCAAAATATCTGTCTGAGGAAGAACTAATCGAGGAATGCAAAAAGTATCATTTACCGATTTCTGAGACAGAAGGCAAGAGTGCTTATTTATTACATGCAAAGCTAGGTGCTTATTATGCTAATAAGAATTATGAAATACAGGATGCTGATATCTTAGATGCAATTACTTATCATACCACGGGACGTCCCAATATGTCGTTGCTGGAGAAAATCATTTTTACAGCAGATTATATTGAGCCAAACCGCGAACCAATACCAAGGATCGATGATATTAGAAGAGCAGCCTATGAAAATCTAGATTTTGCTGTATTAATGATATTAGAAAACACCTTAAATTACTTAAAGAATACCGGTGTTGTTATTGACACCTTGACAAATGAAACTTATGAATATTACAAAAGGCAGTCAATGGAAGGGGATTTAAATGGACATATCAAAAGAAATGGCTAGATTAGCTTATACAGCTTTAGACGACAAAAAAGGCGAGGATATTAGAGTAATTGAGATTAAGGATATCTCGGTCATAGCTGATTACTTTATTATTGCAAACGGTACAAACTCCTCACAAGTAACCGCATTAGTAGATTCCGTAAAGGATGCGCTTGGAAGAAAGGGATATGACCCTAAGAGAATTGAGGGGATTAGAACCTCAAGCTGGGTTTTAATGGATTACGGTGATTTAGTTGTACATGTATTCTCTAAAGAAGATCGATTATTCTATGACTTAGAACGCATCTGGAGAGATGGAAAGACTGTAAGTCTAGAAGAACTGAATGCTTAATAATTTAAAACCTCTCAATACCTAATATCAGGTAATGAGAGGTTTTTTTTATGTACATCGTTATTTACAACTTAGACATTGATTAAAACATTCTAAATAAACCAATTACTTTACCTAAGACATTTAATTCAGGTACGATGATTGGTTCCATTGAATCATTCTCCGGTTGTAATCGATAAAAACCATTTTCTTTATAAAATGTTTTCACGGTTACTTCATCCTCAATGAGAGCAACTACAAAATCACCATTCTTCGCATAGGACTGCTTTTGAACAAGAATTTTATCTGCATTAAAAATACCGGCATTAATCATACTATCACCTTTCACTAACAACATAAAGGTTTCTTGATTTGGCATGTATTCTGAAGGAATAGGAAAGTAGCTGTCAATATTTTCAACTGCCAAAATAGGTTGACCGGCAGTAATGGTTCCAACAATCGGTACGTTCACTAGCTCACGTCTCGTAAGGTTAAACTCATCATCAATAATTTCAATTGCACGTGGTTTTGAAGGGTCACGGCGAATATATCCATTCTTTTCTAAGGTCTCTAGATGTGAATGAACGGACGAAGTGGATTTTAATTTAACGGCTTCACATATCTCACGAACAGCCGGCGGATATCCTTTATTAATAATCTGTGATTTTAAATATTCTAATATTTCTTTTTGTTTGGTGCTAATCTTGCCGTATCCCATAGTTATTAACCCCCTCGCAGTATCTTTTTCCCTATTATAACATAATTTATTTTGAAATGCAAAACTTATGTTCTAAAAAGCGAAAAAATGTTTGCAAAACAAATGTTCGAAAAATCCTGTTGACAAACATATGTTTGTTAGATATAATTGGAATATAGAAACAAACGTTCGCATCATATGTTCGTATATTTCTAATAATACCAGATTAATATTTCTAGATAATTATCAATCTAGTATTATTGGACATAGTATGACGGTAGTGCCTATTATAATGAAGAAAGATAGTTGCACAAGAACTTTAATATTATTACATTGGTTGCATACGATAACAATCATATCTTATGAGGAGGAATTAGGATGAATCAAAATTATGGGGAAATTAATAGAGAGCGATACTCAAAAAGAAGAGCTGTAAATAAAAGAGACCTTTTCCTAGGATCGATTGCATTATGCGTAGTAATTATTTTATCAGTTTTATTTATAAGTAGAACTGTAGAAGCCCAAGGATCCGTAGGTAAAACAAAGATTGTTGCTAGTATTCAAATTGAAAAGGGAGATACCTTATGGGATATTGCCAAAGAATATATGACCGACGAATATGATACGGTAACCGATTACGTTGAAGAGATTAAGGCAAGTAATGGGCTTGTCTCCGATACCATACATGCCGGTAACTATATTATTGTACCTTATTATACAGATGCTTCAAAGTAATTAGGAAGTTTTAATTCGTTTAGAAGCGTATTCAAATGAAAGAGTCTGTCCATTCGTTTTATGAGACAGACTCTTTTCTATTATCCAATTGTAATAATATTGATAGAATAACGGCGAGTCAATTTGTTATCCTTTGCAAGAATATTTAGGTTTCACTTTGCAATATTGTGTGTTAAAATCGAAGATAACAATCGACATATAGATTTAGATAAGGAAAGCTTCGTATAAGCGACGAATTATTAATTCTCGTAGTTGCTTTGATTGACTAGAAATATTAGAAAAGAGGAACTGTTTATGAACAATATTTGGCATGATATAAGTCCAGACAGAATTCAACCAACGAATTTTGTGGCAGTAATTGAAATTTCAAAAGGAAGCAAGAAAAAATATGAGCTAGATAAGGAAACAGGTTACATTATATTGGATAGGATTCTGTATACTTCAACACATTATCCGGCAAATTATGGATTTATACCTAGAACTTATGGAGATGATAATGACCCATTGGATGTTTTGGTTTTATGCTCAGAGGAGCTTGAACCATTGACTTTGGTAAATTGTTATCCGATTGGAGTAATGAAGATGATAGATAATGGAATGGGTGATGAGAAAATTATTGCGATTCCATACAATGACCCAACCTATAATATGTATACAAATATTAGCGAATTACCGGTACACATATTTAATGAAATGAGACATTTTTTCAGTGTTTATAAAGAGTTAGAACATAAAGAAACTGCAGTAAATGAATTTGGCGGTCCGGAAGAAGCAATAGAAATTATTAAACATTGTCTTCTTAATTATAATAAGAAATTCGTTTAATATGTTATATTAGTTGGGGTTCTAACCTGGGTAAAATAATTAATATTGATTTATGGTTATTGCAATTATTGAAAGCTTCGATTGAATCAAAAACTCAATCGGGGCTTATTTTTTGAAATATATCTAATGGCATCACCAATATAATCAATTAACAAGTACTTTATAATCTAATAGGAAGAAACAACAAATGTTATTGATTAACCTTTTCAACATGGAATCTATTTACTTGTCATGAATAAAAATTTACCACTTAATTCGTAAAACTAACCACTTGGCATAAAGCTATTTACATTATTAGATTAATTATTATAATAGGATTATGGAGATGAGAAAATGAAGGTGCGAATTGATATCGATGAAAATCTAAGTGAAGATGAAATAATTATCCGATGTAGTAAATTGGATGAGAGAACCAAGAAAGTATATGACACTCTGATGGATTTTACAAAAGAATTACATCTGATGTTGTATAAAGGGAATGTAGAATATTATTTTCCACTAGAAAACATTTTGTTTTTCGAGACAACTGACAACTGTATCAGTGCACATACAGTTGATAATGTCTACGAAACTACATACCGTTTATATGAACTGGAGGAATTACTCCCGGGATATTTTATGAGAGTATCAAAATCCACCATTTTAAATCTAAATCATATTTATTCTATCTCTCGTAATCTCACCGCATCTAGTGAGGTAGAATTTATGAATACACACAAACAGGTCTATGTCTCCAGATACTATTATAAATCATTGAAAATTAGATTAGAAGAAAAGAGGAAAAATATATGAAAAAGAAAGATGTATTTTGGGGTATGCTTTTTATACTTGCGGCAGTACTTATCATTCTCAACCAATTTGGATTATTTGTAGGAATTAGTATGTTTGAAATAGTAGCAACTATCATTTTAGCAGGAATTACGATAAAGAGTATTATTAAAATTAATTTTTGGGGAGTTTTATTTCCACTTGCATTAATATGTATTATATATGCTGAAAAATGGAATATTACTGAATTTACTCCTTGGCCTGCTCTATTAACTGCATTGTTATGTAGTATCGGATTTTCCTTGATATTTCATAGACCTAATAGCTGGGTTTATCATTCACATTGTGATAACTCCTTTAGTAGAAACGTTGTTAATGAGCAAGATGATAATGTTGTAAACTGTTCTACCAGTTTTGGAGAAAGCATGAAATATGTTAATTCTGAAAATTTTGAAAGAGCAAATATAAAATGTTCTTTTGGAGATGTGAAAGTGTATTTTGATAATGCACTAATTCCTTCCGGCAAGGCAGATATTTATTTGGATGTGTCCTTTGGAGAGGCTGTATTATTTATTCCAAAAACATGGAAGATCATAAATGACGTACATGTTTTCTTAGGTGACATGGATCAAAATAACAGAAATGCTGGCGCAGATGATTCACCTGTAGTTACAATACATGGAAACGTAAGCTTTGGAGATGCTAAAATTATGTATGTTTAAAGCAAATTTACAACAGAAAGAAAGCCTCGATGAGAGTTCATTCTCAGTCGAGGCTTTCTTTTGTTTACATTCTTTTTTTGATTCATTAACCTGGTGGTTGTTATGATTTGGTTCAAATTGTTAAATAGGATGTAGATATAACTATTTTAATTACGTTCATTAAAAGTTTTAAATATATAGAGTAAAATCAAAAATAAATGTAGTATATTGGAAAATACTATGTGATAATATAAGTATAACCATGCTAAATAAGGGTATATGGCATGAGCATATGATTTTATACTAAAAAGGTACGAAAATCATATTTAGATTAATATTCCATAAAATTGAAGGGAGAAAATTTGTGAAATATTTAAAATGTATGAAATACTTATCCGTTTTATTAATTATTTTTATATTCATTAACACAAAAAGAGCGACAGCGGGCGCAGAAACAACATTTCCGGAAAATAATGATTTCAAAAGAACAAACGTATACCAGGTATCCGGACCAGAGCTAATTGCTTATAATGGGAAAAATCTATTTGTTGCTTTAGGGCCTGAGCAATCAAAAACCTCAGCAGATGGTAAAATATGGATAACTCATTCGATTGACCTCGGTAAGATTGATGGAAGCTATGTTACTCTGAATGATATGACCTATGGAAATAAATATTATATTGCAGTGGGTAAGGGAAATCATATGATGTTTTCCTCAAAAGACGGCGTGAAATGGAAACCGGTGAAATTATACAAGGAAGATGATAAGCAGAATAATTCCGAAATCATGAAGATATTATGGAATGGTAAGGAATTCTCTGCCATCGAAAGAACTTCTACTACAAAATATATTATCTGGAAATCAAAGGATGGAGTAAAATGGACGTCAAAAAAAGCTCAAGGAATTGAAGATGGATTTAATCTTTGTTCTGAAAAATTCTATAAAGGTAATTACTATATCGTAGGCGGCATGACAAGCCAGTATAGTTCAATCTTAAGCTCCAAGGATGGAGTTGTTTGGAAACAGATAAAAAGAATCAAGGAAAATGAGCTCACCGATATCGCTTATAACGGTGAGATATATTTAGTAATCGGTCGTAATGGATATGTATTGTATTCTGAAGATTTAAAGAGCTGGAAAGAAAGAACAGATGCTTTTGGTGATTACTTATATCCACATAAACTGCTGGTAAAGGACGGATGCTTTTATGTAACAACCTTTAATTACAATTTAAGGCCTAATGGAAATGGGTTGTTTTTATATAAGTCAAGTGACGGATTAAATTGGGAGGAATTAATTGAACCATATTTTACTGGTAAAATACTGGATGAATATATTTTTCATTTTAAATCAATCAATAGTTTTAATAATACCTTAATTGCCACGACAAATAATAATGATATCATCACTAGCGAAAATGGAGAGAAGTGGGTTCTGCAGGATAAAGGCATTGACGGAAGTCATTTTAATATCAGTGATCTCTCTTATGTAGGTGGAAAATATTTTGCAACCATCGGTAATTCTAATTGCCTTGAAGTCAGCAGTTCATCAGTTGATTCAAAACCAAATCCGTATATATTATTTGTATCGGATGATGGCGTGAAGTGGGAGGATTATTCAGATCAGTCCCCAGGTTATATGAATGAGGTTTTCTGGGATGGCACCAATTATTACAGTTATGCTGGAGGCAGGAATACAAACATTTACAAATCTTTAGATGGTTATGTATGGACCACCTATAATTATACTTTTTTGGATCACCCAATTGATTTTAGTTCAAAAGGACCATACTATAATATAAAGAAGATCAAATATATCAATAATAAATATTATCTTATGATTTCAAGATCAGATGAAAATGGTTATTACGACGGATTAATATATTCATCAGTTGACGGGGTGTCCTGGAGTTATGTAAATGAGATATTAGGACATCAGATTGAGGATATTTCCTACGGTAATGGTATATATGTAATTATCGGGAATTTAGTAAAAGATTTTAGCATTATCGGTTCAACTGTTTATACAACAGAATCCTTCGATAAAATCAAGGTCAGCTATGAAAACAAAGCATCTTATTATTATAACAGTATCATCTATGACGGCAGCAAATTCTGCTTTACCTGTCTAGAATCAAATATTACTTATCTTGTTGTTTCATCAGACGGTAAGAAGTGGAAAAGAAATATTGTCTGTAATGATGGCGTAGCAAGAGAGAATGGTCTTGCAAGCAACGGTTATTTTTATGCGGTTACAGACCATTATTTAAGATTATCAGCGGATGGAGTACACTGGATGACGTATAATAGGTTGTGCAAAGGTTCCGTGGCTTGTGTTCTATGGGATGGAGAGAAATGGATTGTCGCAGGTCAGGATAGCATTTATACTTACTTCAGCAAATAGAAGACAAGATACTAGAATTATCTTTGCATTATTATCAATGTTAAAAGAATCAGTCTACGAAACTAAAACAGTTTTCTAATCATTTTGTACATTATTTGGAGGTTCTTCAATTTGGGCACCGGAGGTTTTTTCCATCTTCTCCCGTAACTTCACAACCTTAGCTGCGCTACGTCGCCTACTATCCTCAATGGCTGCGTAGTGCTTTTTGGTTGTATTTACATCCTTATGGCCAAGTACATCTGCTACAAGGTAGATATCACCTGTCTCGCGATATAAACTGGTACCATAGGTGCTACGAAGTTTGTGAGGTGTTATTTTTTTAAGCTTCGTTATGGTAGAAGCATATTTCTTTACGAGATTTTCTATGGATCGTACATTTAAACGTTTCATTTGCATGGAAAGAAAGAGAGCATTCGCATGGCCTTCGAAGGGTAGCATTTGTTTTCGCTCTTGTAAATAGGATAACAATGCAGTACAGACTTCATCACCAAAATAAACGATTACTTCATAACCACCTTTTCTCCTGATTTTAATTCCATTGTTATTAAAGTCTACATCATTGATATCTAGACCAACACACTCTGAAACACGAATGCCGGTGCCAAGTAGGAGAGTCATTAGGGCAAGATCTCGAACCTTTGTCTTTTCATGGTATTTTAGCTGCGAGGGTGTCATGCTATCGCCAGTTTCTACTTCATCAAGTAGGCGAGCCACCTCATCGATTTCAAGTCGAACAATTTCCTTTTCATGAAGTTTTGGAACATTGATTAAGGAAGCAGGATTTGTAAAAATCATTTCCTTCTTGAAATAATAACTATAAAAACTACGCAAAGATACTAATTTTCTTTTCTTTCCGTTCTCTGTATTGATCCGTTCATTTTCCTCTGATTTATAATAGGTAAGATACTCTAAATATTCTTCAAGGTCAATTGGCTTAATTTGATCTAGTAGTTCTCGCTTTATGTCTACAACTTCGGTTTTTTTTAGTGAAGGATTACTATGACATAAAAATTCAAAAAAAATTCTTAAATCGTAGGCATAGGCTATTCTTGTTCGGGAAGAAGTCGTTGGCTCTATTCCACGAAAAAAATCCTTGCAAAAAGGAGGGAGCTTTTCTAAAAGACCTCTCAATTTAACAGCATTATCGATATTCATTTGATCGTGATAATTACGTTCCGCCAAAATAATTCCTCCTAATAGGGCTAATTTATATAATTCTACAGCTGTCTAATTAATTTAAAATTCAAACATAAGAAAACAATTGCAGAAGAAGCAAGTTTTATTCATCCAAAATTAACTATAATTGTTTCTACTAGCATCAAACGATATTTTTATCTGCCAATACATCAATTGAAATTATATCACTATTCTAATCTTTTACAGGTAAATCTTCAAATTAATTTGCTGTTCCTATTATAACATAGAATGGATAAAAAGAGAATAACATCAAATTGAAATTGAGAAGGAACCCATAGAAAGAGTAATTCTATCTAGGTAGAACATATTTATTAAAAATTTAACATATCTAGGGTGATCAGAAATAAGAATATCAAAAGCGTCACACCAATGTAGAATATGATTGAAAACACCAAGATTTTAGCACTACATGGGTAGAACCTTCTACTTTATGGATATTATGTAATATTTTACGTGTTTAACATGTTGTATTATATCGATTTGACTTGTATTTAACTAGGGTTTGGGAGGTATAACAAATATTCAAATAAAAGTTTTTAGATGACACATTTTTAACACTATTTAACACTATTGTAATAATTATAACAACTAAAGATAAATAAAACAATTATGTAACATAGAATAAGTAACTGCAAATAAGATAATACAATTAGTAAGACTGGAGGCAAGAGACACAAAATGAGACGAAATTTTCAAAAGAGGAAACGAAATTTACAAAAGAGCAATTATTTAAAATTAAGCTGTATGCTACTTGCAACTTTCCTTTTGATATGCATTCCTAGGGGTGCTGCAAATGCTGCAACAGGATTAAAATTATATAACTATAATACCAAAAAAGTAACGAATTACACTGATACACCTGTCAAGGTAACCTATAATGGTACTAAAATCAGTGTTGATGCTACACCTGGTATTCTTGTTAATGGTACTGCATTGGTTTCTTACTATGATATTTTTGCTAAATCTTTAATTAGTACGGACTACAAATATTCTAAGGATAAGGGTACTGTTACAATCTCAAAGAATGGTATTACCATTGTTATGACTTTAAATAGTAAAGTAGCTTATGTGAATGGAAAAGCAGTGACTATATCCGTTGCTCCACAGAAGGTAAAATTCATGAATGAAAATCTAACTAAGATTTTAGTACCTTCTAGATTCCTTGCTGAGGCATTAGGATATTATTATACATGGAATAAGGATTCGAGAACTGCATCAATTCAGAAAAAATCAATTAATATCGCATATAATGGTAAAGAACTTGAATATACTGGAACGCAAGGCTTGGTGAGCATTGATGGGAAAAGCTTAAACTTAGGTTCAATGCCTAGTATCATAACCAATGATACAGCAATGCTTCGTGTAAAGAAGGTATTTGCTGATTCCTCCATCGATGCAACGTATAATTTCAATCAGACAGATAACACAGTGACTCTAATTAAGGATAAGAACAAACTTGTTATGACGATTGGAAGTAAGGTAGCGTATTTAAATGGTATCACTAAGGTGCTTGATACAGCTCCAATGTTAGTGAAAAATTGTGATACAAATATTTCTTTTATAATGGTACCCGGCACCTTTACCGCTACCTGTCTAGGATATGATTACGTATGGAATAAGTCCATACGAACCTCTACAATTACATCCAAGAAAACAGGAGGTAGTCAAGATGGAAACGATTCAGATCCAGTTCTTGAACCCGAACTTGGAGGAGATGACAGTAATTCCGGAGATGTCAAAACCTTATTACAGCATTGGCAGTTAGGTGAAATGAACCTTAGTCAAAGCAGTAACCAGCATAGCCTTAATAATGATAATTCGACGAATGTTGAGGACGGATTTATCTATTCTATAACCCGAGATTATACCAATGTGGTACAGAATGCTGAGACCTTTATGATTGTTAATTCTTCTCCATTTGGAAATGTAACCTCTAACTTCGCTGATAAAGTGATTTCAATTCAAACGCCACACACTATATGTCAAAATAATACAATTCAAACCTTGGGTATTAATAGTAGCTTAGTTAGTAATATTAGTATGCTATATAATCAAGATGACTTAAGTACATCAATTAAGTTATCCGTCCTTCCAGAGGATATAACCTATGACCTAACACTGTCAGCGGACAAATTAATTCTGTATGTTACATTATATACAAATACCTTAACCGATGTATCTGTTAGCTCAAACAGCAAGGAAGACCTAATTATGTTGACCGGTTTTAATCCAATCAATGTAAGCATCACAAGGCAAGATAATTTATTGTATATTGACCTTCCTTATACCGTAAATGGAATTGGAGCGCAGTATACTGAGTTGTTAGGAGCCAGAAATATACATGCTTTTTATACCACTGAGAATTCACTTGATCAAACAAGATTAATCGTAGGAATTGATGAAACCTGCGAATACACTATGTCAAAAGATCAAAATAAATGTATGATTACCTTTACACCTTTTGAAAAAACAGAACCAACAGAAGGGGGTATTGATCCTAGTAAATATGAAATTATAATACCTAGACCGGCTGGAGTTCAAGAGGAGATTGTAACAGACGAAGATTATTACTATGAGAATAAATTTTCGTTAAAAATTCCAGGGGATTACACAGGATTATTAACGAGAGATCAAATTAATTGTAAATCATCTGTGATTACAAACGTATCCGTATTTTTAAATAGTAATTACGAAACAGAGATCTTATTTTCAACGTCAAAGCTCCAAGGATATGAGATTGTTATGGATAATAATTATATCTATATCAATATTGGTAATCCTCGTGATATTTATAAAAATATTGTTGTACTTGATGCCGGTCATGGTGGTGGTGCGCCTGGTGCAATATACAAAGGCATCCAAGAGAAAAATATTAACTTTAAAATTCTTTATGAAATAGGAAAAAATTATTTTAATACAGAAACGTCAGAAATCAAAGTTTACTATACAAGATCCACAGACGTAGAGATTACCTTAAGTAATCGAGCTGCATTTGCAGATAAGGTTGATGCAGATTTATTTGTTAGCTTACATATGAATGCTTCAACGGCATCTTCTCCATCGGGCACAGAGGTATATTATTCGCTTAGTAATAATAGAGCAAACAATGCAGGGCTAACAAGCCACGCGTTAGCATCCTTCTTTGTAAATAGCTTGACGGATACCTTAGGAACCAAAAATAGAGGTACTTTTAGTCAAAAGTATACCGTGGTTCATAAGAATACAGTTCCTGCAGTATTAATAGAATTAGGTTTTATGTCTAATTCACATGATCTGGCGCTAATTACAAATCAGGACTTCCAAAATCAAGCGGTAAAAGCAATTTATGATACCTTATGTAAGGTATTTGAGTTATATCCTACTGGAAGATAAATATAATAATATGATAAGGTTGTCAGCTAGCAATTGTAATTTCAGATTATGATAGGAGTTAGGTATGAATAAAAGAAAATCAATTTTTATTGCAATACGAATGTTAAGCATCTTCTTTATCTTATTTAGTTTTACTTTTTTTACAACAAAGATATGTAAGGCGGAAGAAATAGATTCTAATTCTCCAAGCTTACAGGTAAATTATACGATTAGGAGTAAAGTTGCAACTGTTATTGTGGAGGCAAATGATAATGAAAGTGGAATCAAAAGGATCCTATATTTAAAGGGTGATATTAGGGAAAAATCTTCTCGCTGGGAAAAACTAGGTAAGGATATTACCAATACTTTAGCCTTTGAAGTGAGCACCTTTGGTGAGTATACTGTCATGGTAGAAGATATGGCTGGTAATAAAACATTGCAATTAATTAGTATAGAAACTGAATTTAACGCTGTTTGGATTTCTTATTTAGAATTCAATGATCGATTAAAAGATCCAGCCACAGGTATTGTTGGTTTTACCAAAGAACGTTTTGAAGCAATGATTGATGAGATGTTTGATCATGTGGTAGAGTTGCATATGAATGCTGTCGTAGTTCATGTTCGACCGTTTGGAGATGCAATGTACCCATCTGAATATTTTCCTTGGTCAAAGTACATAACGGGAACACAAGGAAAGGACCCGGGCTTTGATCCACTTGAATATATGGTTCAAGCAGCACATAAAAGAGATCTTGAATTCCATGCTTGGATAAATCCCTACCGTGTATCGAATAATACCATCAACATAACTACTTTGGCAAAAAGTAATATAGCAAGAAAATGGTTAACCGATAATTATCCCTTAAATGATAGAAATATTTTACCCTATGGTGGAGCACTCTATTACAATCCATCCTCTGCTAGAGTACAAGCTCAAATCGTCAACGGGATTAAAGAAATAGTGGAAAATTATGATGTGGATGGTATCCATTTTGATGATTATTTTTATCCTTCACTAGGTGCAAACTATGCGAATAATTTTGATTCAGCAGAATACAAAGAATATGTGAAGGAATATAAAGCGATTGGAAATATACCGAAAACAATAGCTGATTGGCGACGTAATAATGTAAATAAATTAATAAAAAAAGTATACACTGCAATAAAAGAGATTGATGACTCTGTTCAATTTGGCATCAGCCCTGGTGGATTTTTAGATTATCTACTTCGTGATGATGGTTATTATTGCGATGTTAAGACATGGCTCTCGAAACCGGGGTATATTGATTATATTTGCCCGCAACTTTATTGGTCGTTTAGTAACTCTATCTATCCATATGATAAAATACTAGATCGCTGGCTTTCCTTACGAACCAATGAGGATATTAAAGTATATGTGGGAATAGCAACCTACAAGGCAGGCTCCAGTGAAGATCCTATTTGGAAGAATAATGCAGACGTGTTAATGAATCAAATAGAGTATGGAAGAAAGACAGGCTTAGTCAGTGGTTATATCTACTTTAGATACGATTACTTTTATAAGAATGCAACGCAACCAGGTGTGAAGAAATTATTAGGTATCTTATAATAAGCATGTAATTAATCATTGTAATTAGGATTTGAAACATCCTAGAATAGTAATTCGAATTTGAAACAGCAAAATATAGTAATTTGGATTTGAAACAGCAAAAAATAGTAATTTGAATTTGAAACAGTAAAAAATAGTAATTAGGATTTGAAACAGTAAAAAATAATAATTAGGATTTGAAACAGCTCAATTTGCCTTAATGTGGAATTGAGCTGTTTTTTAATAGGATAGTATACATAATAATATTATGTATACTATCCTATTATTTTTGTCATTAAATTGCTTACATTGACCAAAGAAATCTTGATTTTATATGAATAGGTTTTACCTACTGATATATTAGATATTATATATGTCATTAATAGTTTAATTATCATAAATTATGACTTTCAAATTACGACTTTTACATGAAATAATATGACATATTTTACAAAAGATGTTATAATACTATTATTATATTTTTTTTGTTCGGCGTACAAAAATGTATTATTATATGTAAATGATATTATAATCCATGCTTAGTTTATCATTTGGAAGGTTAGGTGCACATATGAGAAAGAGAAGGAAGCAATGTAAAATAATCGTATCATTAAGTCTTATTTGTATTTGGCTTAGTATCTGTGTTGTTATATTTTATGGAACGCATGTATATGGTAAGGAAAATACAAAGAATGTTTTGCTGATTTGTTCCTATAATGAAAATTTCTTGAGTGTACCTGATGAAATCAAAGGTATTCGATCAGTTTTAAATCCGAAGGGTATTAATCTGGATATTGAATACATGGACGCAAAAAGATTTGATTCTGAGGAGTATCTGAAGATATTTGCAGAATTAATCAAATATAAGACGAAAAATTATATAACTTATGATGCAGTTCTTGTAGCGGATGATAATGCTTTACAATTTGTTATGGAATACCAGGAGGATTTATTCCCTGGCCTTCCGATTGTATTTCTTGGTATCAATGACTATGATCGAGCACACTTAGCTGCTGAAAGCAAAAACGTTACTGGTATTATAGAAAATTTATCTTTGAAGGACAATGTAAAAACCGCATTAAAGTTGAATGCTAAGGCAACAAAGGTAGTTGCAATCGTTGACAATACATTAACCGGTATCGGTGACAAAAAACAATTTTATGCTATCAAAGATGATTTTCCAGAGCTATCTTTTGAAGATATCAATGTTTCAGATTATACATTTGCAGAATTGACGAATATATTTAAAGAAATAGAAAATGATACAATCCTATTATATCTCAGTATGTATCGTGACAAAACAGGAGAAAATCAAACAATTGATCAAGCAACAGAGTTATTAAGCATGAATACAACAGTGCCTATTTACCGTTCTGAGATTGGGGGCGTTGGTAATGGAATATTTGGTGGAAAAATGGTTTCCTATGTGGAAAGTGGTAAAATAGCTGCACATATGATATTGGACGTATTAAATGGAACTCCAATTGAAACCATAGAGGTAAGTGATGAGAGCCAATCAAATTATATCTTTGATTATGCGCTTCTAGATAAATTCAAAATTGATAAAAAAAATATTCCTGAGGGTACCAACTATGTTAATAGAAAAGCGAACTTCTTTGAACAAAATTTAGAAATTGTATTAATTACGTTGGGCATTTTATCTTTTTTAACCATTTTATCCATTGTTTCAATACTAGATAATATGAAACGCCGGAAAATTGAAAAAGAATTAATGGAAAGTCATGAGGATTTAATTGCCTCGGAGGAAGAATTAAGAGCGCAATATAATATGATACAAGAACATTTTGAAATCATTGCTCACTTAAATCAAAAGTATCAGATTGCTATAGAAAGTACAAACTGTGCGGTATGGAGATTAAATACAGTAAGTAAAAGAATTGAAATATCCAGTGATATTTTAAATATTTTAAATCAATCATTTAAGGAAAATGAAGATGTGAATGAGCTAGTTGATGAATTATTTCTACCTGAGGAAAAAGATAAACTACGGCAAGAATATTGCTCTTATCAACAGGGGTTAAAAAGCGAGTTTAATATTCATGTATCTTTAAAAAACAAAGATAATAATATAAAATGGATCTTAATAAGAGGAAAATTCGTTCTCGACATGGCAAGCAATGAAAAAATGCTTCATGGAATCATTTTAGATATCACGAAGATGGAAGAACAAGAAAAGCATATTGAATATCTTGCTAGCCATGATTATTTAACTAATTTAGCGAATAGAGTATCATTTATGCGTAAGTTAAATGAGGAAATAGAAACTGGAAAGTCAGGGGCTATTGTACTTTTAGATATTGATAATTTCAAGGCTGTGAATGATACCTTGGGTCATATTTATGGTGACCGGTTGTTGCAAGAAATTTCGCGTAGATTATCAAGTATCGATGCTAGTAAACTCTTTATCTCTCGGTTTGGAGGGGATGAATTTTTAATACATATTTTAGAGGAAGAAAATCTCGAAGTAATTGAACAGTATATTCAAATGATTAATAAGATATTCTACGAAGCATTTGTCATTGATCATAGAGAAAATTTTGTAAATGTCAGCATGGGAATCACGCGATATCCTTGTGATAGTAAGGATGCAGAACAATTGATTATGAATGCAGATACCGCTATGTATAAAGTAAAGCATCAAGGTAAGAACAGCTCTATCTATTATCATAAGCGAATGCTAGAAGAGATACAAAATAGAATCGCACTGGAAGACATTTTAAGAGAAGCTTTGAAAAATGAAGGCTTTTACTTGGTTTACCAGCCGCAGGTAAATACAATGACGGGTGAAATTATAGGATTTGAAGCACTTATACGACTTAAAGAACACATAATATCACCAATGTTATTTATTCCCGTAGCAGAGGAGATAGGGTTTATTGTAGATATCGGAAGATGGGTTACGAGAAAAGCAGTTGAACAGCTTGCACAATGGAAAGAAAAAGGATTCGAATTAAAGCCAATTGCCATTAACTTTTCAAGCAAACAATTACGAGATGAAGAATATTGTAATTTCATACATGACGTTTTAGAAGAGTATGACGTGGATTCAAAGTATTTAGAAATTGAAATAACAGAAAGTATCTTATTAGAAAAGACAGAAAAGACATTGGAATTCTTTACTGAATTATGTGAGATGGGTATTAATATTACTTTAGATGATTTCGGAAGTGAATTTTCCTCGCTTAACTACCTGACCTTTATTCCGGTATATAAGATAAAAATGGATAAATCTTTGTGTGATAGATTTTTAGAAAAAGACAATATGAAGATAATGGAAAATCTAATTATACTTGCTCATAGTATGGGTCTAGAAATTACGGCTGAAGGTGTAGAGAAAATCGAGCAATATCAGTGTTTGAAAAATGGAGGCTGTGATTATATCCAAGGATTTTTATTTAGTAAGCCATTATCTGTAGCGGAAATCGAAAAAATATATGATAAAAATTTACTAGAAGAAATGATGTAAACTAGATATGGAAATGACCATAGACTCCTTAGAAGTAATGATGTTTAGTTAGATATGAAATTGACCATAGACTCCTTAGAAGTAATGATGTTTAGCCAGATATGAAAATGACCATAGACTGCTATTATAGGCGGTTCTATGGTCATTCATTCATGTTCCATTCGTATTAATGTCCTTATAACACCAATATGAATTTAAACAGGTTAGTCCTAATGCCTGCGGATTTGTCTCTCTTTGTATTAATTCATCATAGGTACTAGGTGCAGGAACAACAACCGGATTACCAGGATACCAGTTTGCAGGGGTTAAAACCTGATATTGATCTGTTGTTTGCAATGCTTGAACTACTCGAATGATTTCGTTAATATTTCTTCCAGTAGTAGCTGGATAGATAATCATTGCTCTAATGATTTGATTAGGGTCTATGAAAAATACATTTCTTACTGTGGATTCTAAGTTACTTTCCATAGGAATCATACCATATAATCTAGCTATATCGCCCATTCTATCAGCAATAATCGGAAAAGGTATTTCCACATTATTTCCCTCATAAATAGAATATACCCATGCAAGGTCTGCTGCATTACTACCAATATTTAATCCTATTAATTCCGTATTCATCGCTTGAAAGGTAGGATATGTTTTTGCGAAAGTCAAAAATTCTGTTGTACAGACGGGTGTAAAAGCACCTGGATGTGAGAATAAAACCACCCATTTTCCCAAATAACTAGACATTTGCATAGGACCAAAGGTTGTATTTGCTGTAAAATCAGGCGCTGGCATTCCAATAAACAATTGATTCACTGGATTATCCTGATTTAATTGAGCTATATTCAAATGATTTACCTCCACATTGATTTAATATATTGTATGCTTAGAAAACATATTAATGTAAATAATTCCGGTATAATATAATAACTTAGATGGAGAAGCAGAAAGTGGCTGTTGCAAACTATCCGTTTTGCAACAGCCACTTTCTGATTCTATTCAAATAATAAATATAAAACAGTTAAATTTATATTCTAATTATGACATTTTTTTTGTTAATTTAGGAGTACTTTTTACATTACGTTTTTTCCACATTACCCAAAGAGGACCAGCAATACAAATGGTTGAGTAGCAACCGCTGATTGAACCGATTGCCATTGGTAATGCAAAGCTTTGAATTGAGTCGATACCATGGGAGAATGCTAATATATAGATCATACTCACACTAATTAATACGGCGATGTTAGTGTTAATTGATCGCGTAATAGACTGTGAGATAGAAAGATCTGTAATTGTATCAACTGGAAGTTTTGTATAGGTTTTACTATTTTCACGAATACGGTCATAGATAACGATAGTATCATTGATTGAGTAACCGATGATACTGAGTGCTACGGCAATAAACGAATCCCCGATAGGGATTTGGAAAATTACGTAAGTGAAGAATACAATACCAAGGTCATGCAATAAAGCTACAAGAGCCATAACACCAGCAGAAAGTCCACCCATCTTATGAAAGCGAATCCATACATAGATCATAACTAGAAGAGAAGCAAGTAGAATCGCGATAATACCACGTCTAAGGAACCTATGTCCGAAAAATGGTTCTACCATTGAGGATTCATCAAGTGTCAGTGCCGCATTTGGGAACTTCTCAATCAATGAACTCTCTAACTTCTGCTGTATCTCTGCATCTAGTCCGTGATTACCAGCGATATTGATGACAATCCTTTTCTCACTAGTAGCAAGATCTGAGGTAACTTGAACGGTAACTGGTCTACCTAGAATATCTGACGAAATATCTTCGACAGCAGCTTCATCAATTTCTCCGACATAGTTATATTTTAGTAAAGCACCACCTTTAAATTGAATATCTAGCTGAACCCCGTTTATAAACATGCTAATAATTCCAAATAGCATAAGGGCCATAGAAATCGAGAAGAAAATAAAACGTTTTTTATAAAATCCAATTATTCCATTATTTTTCATAACTTACCCTCCTTGACAAACAGGTATAGAACGCAGGTTTGTGGAAAACCTTATATTCACTTAAGGATCTGATCATTAGGCGAGAGCATGTTACACCAGCAATGAAGTTGAAGATAATACCAGTGAGTAGCGAATATGCAAACGAAAGAAGTGAACCAGAACCGAAAATCATCAATACTACGGCAACAATAAGAACTGTAATATTTCCGTCAAAAACGGAGGTAAAGGCACCTTTAAATCCTAAAGATATTGCAGAACGAACAGTCTTTCCTGATTTTATTTCCTCGCTGATACGTTCAGAAACGATAACGTTCGCATCTACTCCCATACCAATGGAAAGAATAACGCCCGCCATACCTGTGAGGGTAAGCGTAATCTGTGGAATGGAAAGTGCAAGTATCTGTCCAGAAACCTGAATTAAAAGCGCAATACACGCAACAAAGCCAGGTAGGCGGTAATACAGGATAAGTAGAACACATATGATGCAAAAAGCGATGATACCCGCGATAACCATTACATCGAGCGCACCAGCACCAAGCGTAGGGCTAATGGTTGAGTGGTTCTTTGTGATCATCGAAAATGGGAGAGATCCAGATGCTATTTTATCTGAAATACTTTTTGCTTCATCATAACCACTCATACCGGTAATTTGAGCTTTTCCACCAGTAATGTGAGATATAACTTTGGCGGACTGAATCATCGTATCGTCCATATAGATTTTAATCTGTTTTCCAACAAGTCTTTCTGTCGCATCACTAAAGAGTTTTGTACCCTTTGCATTAAATGTGAGACCAACAACGTATTGATTTGAATCCTGCTCAAGTTGAACAGTGCTTTCTTCAACAGAGGAACCATCTAAAAGAACATTTCCATCCTCATCGGTGAAGGTGAGCAATGCTGTTTCACCCAACTCGGCCATCGCTTTTTGTGGATTGAAGTCAGTTTCATCTGCCTTCCATGGAAAACGTACAATAATATATCCATTTTCCTTGTCAATTGCCACTTCGCGGTCCAATATTTGTTTCTGGTCAAGGCGTGTTTCAATAATTGTTTGTGCTGCCTCCAACTCTTTAAATGTAGCTTTACGATCAAGTCCACTTGGCTCGAAGATTGCATCCACTCCTCCGCGAATATCAATGCCAAAGCGCATTTCAGGCGCTCCAAGTATTGTAAAGTCAGACGAACCAATTGGAAACGAAATTCCAAAAATTGCGGTGTAGACCATAATCATCGCAAGTGCAAATACTATAAAGATTACTGGCTTTTTACTTTTCATTTTTCTTTCCTTTCTTATTGTTGTAATAAATAACCCATGCTTACTTTTAACAGTTAAATGCCATGATGTTAAGCCATAATAGTCGGAGGCGCATGCCCGCCGATGTACATAGCAATAACTGACTTATGTTTAACCGACATTCTGTAAGAAGATAAAAAAGAATAGATCGACAAAAGCATACAAAACAGGGGCTGAGCTAGTGCATTAAAACCACCGCATAAAAAACGCTGCGAATCCCGAAAAGAACTATTGATCGCCTCGATAATGATAAGGAGGTTAAAGACTTCTTTAACCGGAAGGTTTGCAACTGTTGGAAAGTATTCGAAACGATGTAAAGACTCATTCATATTCGTAGAAAAATCAGAAAAATCTGTTTTTGGAATAGAATCCCCATTTTGAGTTTTTGTCAGAGGATAAAAAGTCAGAAATAGTAGAAAAGTAGATAGCAACATAGCCATAACAAAAATAAATGGCCGCATGCTTGTCCTATATGTCCTCATTTAATCACCCCACTCTCCCCAATTAACTATATATAAAATACCACATTCTTCGTTTTTTGTCTATATAAAGTATTAAATATAGGTATGTTTTGAACTACTAAAAAATGAGGAAAATGGTATTTGTGCTTATGGATACCCCGTTTCTGGGAAGTTATATTTTTGCCATGACTTGAAATATTTTGATATATTATTTTTCTAAATAAAATAGTAATTTTTAAAAAATAAATTGAATATAGATACAGTAATATTCATCTTGTTTTTGAAGGAAATTGGAGTTTCATCCTTTGGGAGAAGTGTGTTATGCAGTTACTTAAAAGGACATTTAATAGAAAAAATATTTTGGTTATTGGAGATGTAATGATAGATTGTTATTATATAGGACAATCCTCAAGAATTTCTCCTGAAGCACCAGTGCCAGTTTTAAAAAAGGAGGACGAATATTCTGTTTTAGGAGGCGCCGCTAATGTTGCAGCAAATTTGGTTGCCGCTGGTCAGAATGTCTCAATTATGACTGTGATTGGTTGTGACTCAGCAGGTGATATTTGTATTACATTATTGAAGGATAAAGATATAGCTTCGGACTTGGTTTTAAAAAGTAATACCAGGAAAACTACAATGAAAACGAGATTTCTTGGACAGAATCATCAACAGATGATGAGATTAGATATTGAGGATGATAGTGATATTTCTACTATTGATGAAGAAAAACTGATAAAACTATTTAAAGAAAATAGTAACAGATTTGACTTAGTTGTAATTTCAGATTACTTAAAAGGCGTGTTAACGGAGCACCTTTTGAGTGAAATAATTATTACAGCCAATCTACATGAAATAAAAGTTCTTATCGATGTAAAAGATCAAAATATGAGTAAATACAAAAATGCATATTTGATAAAGCCAAATTTAGTAGAACTGAGAGCATTAACCAAAATGAGAGCAGTCACAGAGCAGGAGATAGAACTGGCGACAATCGCATTAAGAGAACTCTGTAACAGTGAATATGTTTTAACTACATGTGGCGGCGAGGGGATGGTTTTAGCAGACCGAAATAATGAAACAAAATATTTTAGTTGTGTATCAAAAGAAGTCTATGATGTAACTGGTGCGGGTGATACGGTTATTGCATATATTGCTATAGGTGTTGTGAATGTATTTCCTATGGAAGAAACAATTATCTTAGCTAATTACGCAGCTGGCGTGAAAGTATCAAAAAGAGGAACTGCTACTGTTAGTTTAGAGGAAGTGAAACAATATATTGAGCTTGACGAGATGGAAACAGCGAGCAAGAAAATAATTACCAAGGAAGAATTTCAACAAATTCATAGTCTCCATGTTGAAAAAAAGGTGGTGTTTACAAACGGTTGTTTTGACATTCTCCATGTTGGACACGTTCGATACTTAAGAAAAGCTTCTATGTTAGGAGACATTTTGATTATTGGTATTAATAGTGATTCTTCTGTAAAAGGTTTGAAAGGCGAGAATAGACCTATTATCAGTCAAAACGAAAGAATGGAATTACTAGAAGCTATCGAGTTTATTGATTATATTATTATGTTTGACGAAGAAACACCCTACCAATTAATTAATGCAGTTCAACCTGATGTACTAGTAAAGGGTGGGGATTATATGCTGGAAAACGTGGTTGGTAAAGATATTGTCGAGAAAAAAGGTGGAAGCGTAGTGATCATACCATTAGAAGGAGGAATATCGACAACAAATATAGTGAATAAAATAGTTCAAACATATACATAAGCATAAACAAAACAAAAGAAAAACATAAGCTTAAAGATAAAGATATTGATATTAATAAATATATTGATATAGATAAAGATAAAGATAAACATTTTTAGATATTTAAAAAAATCATATTACAGTAGAGCATATTATTTGTGAAGTTGTGGAAAGGAAAATGGCGTGAGTATTGTAGTAACGGGTGGAGCAGGCTTTATTGGTAGTTGTATCGTAAGAACGTTAAATGATATGGGTGAGGATGATATTATTATTGTTGACAATATTAATACATCGGAAAAATGGATCAATTTAAGAAATAAGAGTTATAAGGAATATATTCACAAAACAGACTTTTTAAATAGATTGCCTGATTTAAAGGGTATCACTCATATCATTCATATGGGTGCTTGTTCTAGTACGATGGAAAATGATTTTGATTATTTGTATTTTAATAATTTTGAATACACTAAAGCTTTGTGGAAGTACTGTACTGAAAGACAAATAAGCTTTCTATATGCAAGCTCTGCTGCCACGTATGGTGATGGATCATTAGGTTTTGATGATAAGATGAATATTAAGCAGTTATTACCCTTGAACAGATATGGTTACTCGAAACAATTATTTGATTTATGGGTCGAAAAGGAAACAGATTTTCCAAAACAGCAGGTAGGAATGAAATTTTTTAACGTGTATGGACCAAATGAATATGCAAAAGCTGGAATGGCAAGTGTAGTCTATCATGGCTATCAGCAGGTTAAAGAAAGTGGTAAAGTAAAACTATTTAAATCTTATAAGGATGAATATGAAGATGGGGGACAATTAAGGGATTTCCTTTATGTTAAGGACTTATGTAACGTCTTTCAATATTTTATAAAAAATTCATCAATAAACGGTTTATTTAATATTGGTACGGGGCATGCCGAGAGTTTTAAAACTTTAGGAGAATCTATTTTCAAGGCATTAGGGATAAAATCTAATATTGAATACATTGCAATGCCTGAAGCACTACGTTCCAAATATCAATATTACACAAAAGCAAATATTGAAAAGCTCCGTGAGGTTGGATACAATAATAACTTTTATAATCTTGAAAAAGGCAGTGAAGATTATGTGACTAATTATTTAGATGCTGGAATGAGGATATATTAATGAATAAAGCAGTATTTCTCGATCGTGATGGTACGATTAATGAAGATATTGGCTATGTTTATAAAATAGAAGACTTTAAATTTATTCGAGGTGCTATAGAAGGATTACAATTATTACAAAAGAATGGATTTAAACTAATTGTAATAACAAACCAATCAGGAATAGCAAGAGGGTATTATAGTGATAGTGATTTTCTAAAATTGAATGATGATATGAATAGAATTCTAAAAGAAAATGGGATTTTCTTTGATGGTATATACTATTGTCCTCACCTTAAGGAAGCATGTGACTGTAGAAAACCTAAAACATCTTTATTTTATAAAGCTATGTTAGAACATAATATAGATTTTTCAAAATCTTATGCTATTGGTGATAACATAAGAGATTTATCTATTTGTGAAGTAGAGGATGTAAAAGGTATTTTGCTTTCTCCTAATGAGGATAATCAATTGAAGTATATTATGAAACGAGATCTTTTGTCAGCTGCTAGTTATATCGTATGTGATATGAAAATTCGGTAACTCGAGTGCATTATGTAGAGCCAAAAAGATCGGTCTCTAGTCGAACATAAATAATCTTGTTAGACTTGTCGTATTGTACAAAATTTCGACGACAAGCAAAGTATTGATACAGTTTTATTCATGAAAGATCTACGGAAGATACCTTTTTTTGTACCTTTTATAGATTGAATTCATTTTTAGATGGGAGCAACAATGATAAATAAGTTTAATCCAAGAAAAATGAAAGGTTTAAGAATCATTGACAAATTCCTTTCCGTATTCTTTCACTGTAGAAAGAATACGGAAGAATTAGATTTTGTTAAAATACGAGAGATTATTATTGTAGATTTCTCGGCGATAGGAGATATTGTACAGTTAACTTCGTTTATAAAAGTACTTAAAACAAATATGCCTTTTGCAACTATTTCAATTGTGTGTGAGGAATGGGCGAAAGATATTCTTGAGGATCAAAATCTTATCGATCATTTTTATTTTTTTCGAGGTGATCTACTTCTGCGTAATCCTTTCGATTGGATATTAAATTATTCACTTATTAAAAAAGTGATTCAATCAATTAACGTTAAGAACTATGACTTAGCAATAGAGCCCAAAGGAGATTTGAGATTTATATTTTTTATGAATTTTATAAAAGGTAAGAAAAAAGTCAGCTATAACTATACTGGAGGAAAAAGCTTTTTAACCGATAGTGTTATGCCATCACCAAATCAAGAGCATTATGTAGAGGAAAAATTATATTTATTAGAAGCAATTGGTTGCAAAATAAATAGCAATGATAAATATCCAAAATTGGAACTTAGTAAAGCTGATATCGCGTATAACGAACTGTTTTTAATTGAAAATGATTTACAAAATAAATTTATGATTGGAATTCATCCCGGTTCGAGTGCAGCGAACAAGCAATGGCACTATTTTGGTAAATTAGCAAAAATGTTATATCAATATTATGGAAAACAGATAGCATTCTTGATTTTTGAAGGTCCTAAGGAAGAAGAAGCCTCTTATAAAATTGTAAAAGAATTGCTAAAAGTAGGAGCAACCTATATCCTAGTAAAAGAGAAGCTAAAGTTATATATAAAACGATTAGCATTATGCCAATTAGTAATATGTAATGATAGTGGAGCAGGTCATATCGCGGCTGCTTATAAAATACCTGTAGTTTCTATTTTTGGTGCAACGAATCCAGATAATTTTAAGCCCTATGGAAACGGTATCGTATCCGTTATATCTCATGATTATCCCTGTAAACCTTGTTTGTCAACAAGCTGTTTATTGGGTTATCCAAAGTGCCTGCAAGAAATTTACGTGACAGAAGTGCTCAATGAAATAAAGAGACTCGCTTTAATAGATTTGAAAGTAATCCAAGAGATATAAAAAAGAGGTCCTCACTTTTTCAGTGCCCCCCATTAGGTGGGGGTCTTTTTTTGCGCTAAGCAGCATCACTAAATAATAAATTCAACATATGATAACTATAGGAACCATCGATGAATTTGATAAATGGAATAAGTGCATTAGATAATATCAATGGAATTACGGTGATAAGAGGGGGATTATATAGTTGGAATTTTCAATTAAAGAAATAATAGCGCTATTGATGAAGCGATTTGTGTTAATTGCTGTTTGTACATTTACAGGTCTATTTGCTTTTTTTATAATTAGTAAATATATTATGAAACCAAATTATACAGCAACGGTACAAATGTATGTTGATCCAAATGATGATGTGACAACTTCTTCGGCTAACCTAACGGAATTAAACTATGCTCAAAAAGTAGTAAACACTTATATTAACTTTTTAAAGACAAAAGTATTTTACAAACAGGTAATTGAGGAAAGTAATTTAAATTATGCACCCGAACAATTGAAAAGAATGACACAGATTCAATCTGTCAATAATACAGAAATTTTTGAGATTAGTGTTACCACTCTTGAACCTTATGACTCGTTTATATTAGTAGAAGCGATGCAGAAAATTGCACCGAGATTAATAAATAGTATAAAAGATACGGCTGAAATTAGTGTAGTTGACCCCGTGGTTTTACCAACTGCACCCTCTAGTCCTAATATATTTATGAATACCATGGTTGGAGGGATGATAGGATTTCTCTTATCTGTAATGCTTTCGTTTTTATGGGAGATTATTGACGTGAATGTAAAGAATCAAGAAGATTTATTAAAACGGTATCAATTACCAATCCTTGGTTCAATTCCAAACTTTCATGTAAATAAGAAAACAAATATTCTACTCAGTAAAGTAATTTCTATTATAAGAAAGCAAAAGCAGTATAGAAGGATTGAAGAAAGTATTAATGATAATACAAAATTTGTAATAGCGGAAGCATATAAATCATTTCGAACTAATTTGCGCTTTACATTACGTAGTAGTGGATGCAAGAAAGTAATCATTAACAGCCCAGTTCCAGAGGATGGTAAGAGTACAACTAGTACCAATATAGCAATTACGATTGCTCAAACCGGTGCAAAGGTACTACTCATGGATTGCGATTTGAGAAAGGGTCGATTACACAGCTTTTTTCACATTGCTAGTACACCCGGAGTATGTGATGCTTTATCCGGTATGATTTCTGAAAAAGATGTCATTCGTGATACATCCTATGAGAACTTGCAGGTGATACCAATGGGTATCCTTCCTCCTAATCCAACGGAACTGTTAGCGAGTACACAGATGGAAGAATTATTGAAAAAGCTTGAAAAGTCGTATGACTATATTATTATAGATACGCCACCAATTAATGTTGTGTCGGATGTTCTTAGTCTGGTGAAGCTGGTTGATGGTGTAGTAATCGTTGTAAGAGAGAGTGCAACCTCTCATCCGAATATCGTAAGTGCTCTAACGAAATATAAATTTGTGGAAGCAAATATCTTAGGTTTTGTAATCAATGGGGTTTCGCTTAATCAGGGTAATAAGTCGAGATCTAGATACTATTATTATCACTATAGTAATAAAAATGATTGATCTGCATACGCACCTTTTACCTAATATCGATGATGGAGCTAGTTCGCTTAAGGAAGCATTAGAAATGACGGAATCACTTTACGCACAGGGAATTCGAAAAGCGGCTTGTACACCTCATTTTGATCCAACAAAATCTTCATTACAAGAATTTGTAATGAAGAGAACATTTGCAATGGATTGTATGAACGCGTCAAAGGTTGCTCTGCTTTCAGGAAGTGAAACGGTACTTGATGATTATTTATTCCATTACCCTAATCTAAGTGAGCTATGTATCGAACATACAAGGTATCTTTTGTTGGAATTACCCTTTGGAATAAAATGGGATAAGTACGTATATGAAAAAACGAAACAATTGCTTACCTATTATGAAGTAATTCCTATCATTGCACATATTGAACGATATGAATCGGTGATAAAAAGCGTAAAGTGTATTCAAAAACTAATTGAACTGGGTTGTGTAATTCAACTAAACACATCTTCCATCATAGATAGAAAAAGTAGACACCAAGCACTTCAATATATCAAACATGGATATATCGATGTGCTTGGAAGTGATTGTCACAATATGACGAGACGGCCTCCGGTTATAGTAGATGCCTTAGATATCATAATACAGAGTTTAGGAACCAAGTATTGTGAGGAATTTAAGCATAATGCGGAGTGCATCGTGAATGGGATTTGCCTTAGAGAAAAGATATCATATATCATATAATGGTATTTTTGCAATAGGATGAAAGCTGGAACAACATTATTTATAGGAGGTAACTGTAGGGGGGAATTCGCTTGAAATTAAAAAAGTATCGAAAAGAAATTGTATTTTTAATAGATTTATCAATTATAACAATCGTAAGTAGTACATTATTTTGTATCCTTCCAGATAGCAATAGAAACGGCTACAGTAATTATTTTGTATTGCTTTCGAAGCTAGTCTTACTAATTATTTGCACAACGGTATCACAATATTTCTTTAAAACTTATGACAGCCTATGGAGATATGCTGAAAGTAAGGAGTATTTAGCGCTTCTTGTAGGTGGTATAACCGGATATACCGGTTTTTTTGTTCTAGATCGCTTTATCATAAATAGTAAAATATCAATTCTATTCTCATTGGCAACCTATTCAATTTCATTATTAGGTATGCTTCTAATGAGATTAAGCTATCGGCAGTATCGCAAGCGAAAAAAGAATAAGAATGGTAAGGATAGAATTCCTCTTGTCATCATTGGCGCAGGGGAAGCTGGTGTAAAGCTTCATGAGGAAGTAGAGAATAATCCAAACAGTAGGTACAACACCATCTGTTTTGTTGACGATAGTATTGAGAAGATAGGAAAGCATATTCATAATATTGAGGTAAAGGGACCAATTAAGAATCTAGATACGCTTATTAAATGTAGCTCGAATAGTGAAATTGTAGTGGCTATGCCCTCCGTTTCAACAAAAAAGCGAGAAGAAATATTGAAAATTTGTTGGGCAATGAAGTGTCGTGTACGAATTTTACCAGATACTCTTACTCTTTTGCAGAATTATGATCTGAATAATCTGTGGAAAAGTGTTAGGGACGTGCAGCTTGAAGAACTTTTAGGAAGAGAACAGATTACCTTTGATAATGAAGAAGTGAAGCAATTCTTGCATAATAAAGTAATTATGGTCACTGGTGGTGGTGGTTCCATCGGCTCTGAACTTTGTAGGCAAATTGCTAAGGTACAGCCCAAACGTCTCGTCATCGTTGATATCTATGAAAACAACGCTTATGACATTCAGCAGGAATTACTTCAAATCTACGGAGACAAACTTAATCTTACCGTTGAAATTGCCTCCGTCCGTGATAATGTGAAGGTAAATCAATTATTTAAACTCTATCGACCAAACATTGTATTCCATGCTGCTGCACATAAGCATGTGCCATTAATGGAAAGCTGCCCGGAAGAAGCAATAAAGAATAATATCATTGGTACCTATAACGTAGTTCAAGCAGCGGACCGTTATAAAGTAGATAAGTTTGTGCAGATTTCTACGGATAAAGCAGTGAATCCTACCAGTATCATGGGCGCTAGCAAGCGGTTCTGCGAGATGATTCTGCAGAGCATGAAAAAGGTCAGCAAGACAGATTTCGTTGCGGTAAGGTTTGGAAATGTGCTTGGCTCTAACGGATCGGTTATCCCTTTATTCCAAAAGCAAATTGCACAGGGTGGTCCTGTCACCGTAACAGATAAGCGTATCGTTCGTTATTTTATGACAATCTCCGAGGCAGCTCAGTTGGTACTTCAGGCTTGTTCTATGGCAAACAGTGCTGAAATTTATGTACTTGATATGGGCCAATCGGTGAAGATAATAGATCTAGCAGAAAATTTGATCCGTCTATCAGGTCATGTGCCTTATACTGAGATTGCGATTATCGAGACAGGTCTTCGTCCAGGGGAAAAGCTCTATGAAGAGCTGTTGATGAAAAGCGAGGAACTTATTGCAACCTCAAATCATAAGATATATATTGAGCGGCAGAAGGAAATATCCCAAATCGAGTTGCAGGAAAAATTAGATATCCTACAAAGATCCTTGGAAACAGAGTCGCCAATCTATATGATAAAAGCAATGAAATTAGTAGTTCCCACGTATCGCGATCCTGATGAAGTGAACGAAGAGGACGTGTATTTAGACTATAGTGATATTGGTACCGAAGAGGAGAATATTGATATCGTTAATGTTGGATAATGATAATGGGGGACCTAATATGAGTGCCGAAAAGATATTTCTCTCATCACCGCACATGAGTGATGAAGGTTATGAAATGCAATATATACAAGAAGCCTTTGATTCCAATTGGATTGCACCACTTGGCAAGAATGTAAATGAGTTTGAGAAGGAGCTTGCCACACTAGTAGGCAGTAAGTCAGCAACCGCTCTTAGTACTGGAACAGCGGCTATTCATATGGCTCTGAAAGCAGCAGGTGTCGGTGATGGAGATATTGTGTTCTGCTCCTCCTTCACATTCTCAGCTACTGCTAATCCAATTATCTACCAACATGCGATACCAGTCTTTATTGACAGTGATTATGAAACTTGGAATATGAGCCCTGTAGCGCTAAAAGAAGCATTTGAGAAATACGTGGGTTTGGGCAAGAGACCGAAGGCAGTTCTCGTTGCTCATCTTTATGGTTTGTCAGCAGATATGGATCTGATTAGCAAGCTATGTAAAGCGTATGATGTAAGCTTAATTGAAGACGCGGCTGAAAGTCTGGGGACCTTATATAAAGGTAAGTATACAGGTACCCTTGGTAATTATGGTATATATTCGTTTAACGGTAATAAAATCATTACCACCTCAGGCGGTGGAATGCTTGTGTCAGAGGATGAAAAAGCAATTCAAAAGGTGAAATTCTGGGCAACACAAGCAAGAGATCCCCAGCGGTACTATCAGCATAGTGAATTAGGCTTTAACTATAGGATGAGTAATGTTTTAGCAGGGATTGGCAGAGGTCAACTTAAGATATTAAACCAAAGAATTGCGAAGAAAAAGGATATCTTTGAATTTTATAAGAGAGAACTTGGGGAATTAGCTGGTGTAACCATGATGCCAGTGAATGAATGGAATACACCTAATTATTGGCTAAGCTGTATCCGATTAAGTGGTAAAGTAAGACCTTTGGATCTAATACTTGCGCTTGAAAAGGAAAACATAGAATCTAGACCGCTCTGGAAGCCAATGCATCTGCAGCCCTTCTATGCGAAATTTGATTTTATTGGAGACGGTATATCAGAGGGACTATATGAGAGCGGTGTTTGCTTACCAAGTGATACAAAGATGAGTGAGGATGATTTAAGAAGAATTGTAGTAATTATAAAAGAGTTATGGAAGTGATCGGATGCAAATTGTTAACTCCAAAGAAAAGCTACTAATCATTGGTGCTAGTGGTCATGGAAAGGTAGTTGCTGATATCGCCTTAAGAATGAACAGATGGAACTATATTGCATTTCTTGATGATAAGGTATTAAATTCATCAATGACCATAGATGTCATTGGTAAATCGAGTGATGCTTTTACCTATTGTAAAGATTATGACATCTTTGTTGCAATAGGCAACAATACAATACGTGAGACAATTCAGACGGAACTCGAGTTAGCAGGAGCCACGATTCCAATACTAATTCACCCAAACGCTATATTAGGAGAGCAAGTGGAGATTGCTATAGGATCAGTAATAATGGCAGGTGTTGTGATTAATTGTTGTAGTAAGATTGGAAAAGGTTGCATCATTAATACCGGTTCATCCCTTGATCATGATAATAATATTGATGACTTCGTTCACATATCACCAGGCGTTCACTTAGCTGGAACAGTAAAGGTTGGAAAAAGTACATGGATTGGCATAGGAAGTACTGTAAGCAATAATATAAACATTACAAGCAATTGTATCATGGGTGCAGGTGCTGTGGTAGTTAAAAATATCACCGAGGCAGGAATCTATGTAGGAATACCAGCAAAAAATATGAAGAAAGAGTATCTTCGCACATAAATATGAGAATGAATTTCAGTGAGAATTCATCCTCATATTTACAGGCTTTCGTGAATATCTAAAAAAAAGTTACCGTTATATTATTATGATTTGGAATATCAAAAAAAGAAGGAATTGTCGATTTTTCATCACGATTTGTGCTGGAGCGTAGCGACAGAAGGGGGTGCTATGAATATTCTGGTGATTGCTCCTCATGCAGATGATGAAATACTTGGCGTAGGTGCAACGATAGCAAAATATAGATCGGAGGGTCATAATGTTTCTATTTGTATTGCTACGAAGGGATATGAACCTTTGTTTTCAAAGGAGCTAGTGGATATTATTAGGAAAGAAGTAACGCTGTGTCATAAATTATTAGGGATCAAGGATACTTTTTTTCTTGATTTTCCTGCTGCAATGATTGAAAAAGTAAATAGAAATGAATTAAATGATAAGTTATATGAAGTGGTTGATAAAGTGAAACCCGAAATTGTTTTCCTACCCCATTTTGGTGATATGCAAAAAGATCATCAAATCATTGCGGAGGCATCCATGGTTGCGTTAAGGCCGAAATATCAACATAGAGTAAATACAATTTATTCCTATGAAACCCTTTCAGAAACAGAATGGAACATACCTCATGCCACGAATACATTTATCCCAAATGTTTATATTGATGTCAGTAATTATATAAGTCAGAAGCTAGAAGCGATGAAGCAATATCAGTCCCAATTATCCTCTTTTCCCAATCCACGTTCCTTAGAGGCTATCGAAGCTTTAGCAAAATATAGAGGTTCGACAATTAATGTAAAGGCTGCTGAGGCCTTTGCCCTCATAAGGCAAATAGGATAGGAGGAGGTATTCCTATGTACCGTAACTATATCAAACGTATTTTGGATATTGGTTGTTCCTTTCTTGGAAGCATAATATGTTTACCAATTTTAATCTTAATTATAATTTTAATTCGAATTAATCTAGGGAAACCAATCTTTTTTAAACAACAAAGAGTTAGTAAAAATAATCGTATCTTTACCATGTATAAGTTTCGAACGATGACACAGGCGAAAGACGGGGAGGGAAACCTCTTACCAACGGAATTAAGATTAACGAGATTTGGTAGTTTTCTTAGGTCAACTTCTCTTGATGAACTACCAGAACTCATCCATATTTTAAAAGGTGATCTTTCTATTGTAGGACCACGCCCACTTTTACCAGAGTATATACCATTATATACCGAATATGAAATGCAGCGTCATAAGGTACGCGGTGGACTCCTACCACCGGAGGTATTGCACGGAAATTTCACACCAACCTGGGAACAGCAATTTGAATATGAGGTTTATTACGCTAATCATGTAACATTTTTGATGGATATGAAAATTGTAGCTACATCGTTGAAAGGTATTTTTAAAAGAAACTCTATGAATTATGGAAATTACATAAGAGGCTCTCTGTCAGAAGATCGAAATCATAAAAGCGTTTAAAAAATTAAAGTTTTTGGAAAGTAATTTTCTATTCTCAGTTTTTTGATAGTTTCAATCAATATTTAGACTAGTCGCGTAGGTGGAGGGAGTATCATGATCGTAGCGATTCACCAACCGGATTATTTACCTTATCCGGGATATTTTTATAAGCTTGCGAATTGTGATTGCTTTGTCTTCTTGGATGATGCGCAGTATTCCAATGAAGGTTTTTGCAATTGGAATCGGATTAAGACTCCGCAGGGTGAATTACGTTTGAAGGTTCCCGTAAAACAAACCTTGGGGGATACTATACTAGAAGTAACTACAAGAGATTATTTAGGGTGGAAACAGAAGCATCTTAAGACGTTGAAGATGAATTATGCGAAAGCAAAATACTATGAACCAATTTACACGGATATCGAAAGTATCTTGCTTCCTGAATATAAAAATATTGCTGATATGAACATTGCTATCCTACAATTCATTTGCAATAAATTTGGATTTTCAATACGATTTGAACGATCTTCATCCTTGGGACTTACAACAAGAAAGGAAGAACGTGTCATTGATTTATGCGTAACACTGGGTGGTAGCACTTATTTATCCGGCAATGGTGCCAAGGTGTATCAAGTGGAGGAGCATTTTCGCGAACGAGGAGTTGAACTTCAATATTCGAATTACCATCCGGTTATTTATACACAGCTTTGGGGAGAGTTTATTCCAAACATGTCAATCATAGATTATTTATTTCAGTATGGTTACGATTGGAAACCAATCGAAGCTCAGATGTCTGGAGACATGAATTCAGCTAAGCTGAATTCATGGAGAATATGAGAACTGAATTCCATTGGGAATTCATTCTCATATTCTCGGGTTCAACAGAAAGCCGTTTAATCAATTCATTCTAATATTTATAGGTGTTCTTAAATAACATGAAAGAAAGAAAACAGTCGTTTATATATTACGATTTGTGCTGGAGCGAAGAGATGGATTGGTGGTTAATATGGAAATTGGAAGCTTTCTAGAGATGGCATTTCAGCGTGGTTTAGAATATTATACTAGTATTTCTGTTGCTCACAATAATTCTATAGCTCGTCTTAATTCTGGCAGAGCTGCTATTTATCACGCTACCCGAGTGCTTCATTGTGATACCGTCTATTTACCATACTATCAATGTGAAACTGTGAGAATTTTTCTTATCAAAAAAGGAATTAAGGTTTTATATTATTCCATTGATATAGAGTTTGAATCACAGATCAATCCATGCACTCGTAATACGGCAATCGTGCTTGTTAATTATTTTGGTATTATGAGTTACGCAAGAATGAGTCAATTAGCAGCAAGGTATCAAAACGTAATTATTGATCACTCACAGGCCTTCTTTGCACAGCCAATAGCAAATTGTATGAATGTGTATTCCGTAAGAAAATTCATTGGAACTGCAGATGGTGCTTATGTAATTGGTAATCATGCGAATCAATATCTCGAAGAATATGAACAGGATTATTCTTCCGATACAAGTTTATTTTTACTACAGCGTATTGAATATGGTTGTGAGGGAAAAGCGTATCAAACGAGAAAAGCGAACGAAGACAGAATCAATGATTCAGAGATCAAGAAAATGTCAACACTTACGCATACCATTTTAGATGGAACTGATTATGATTTTATTAAGAAGAAACGGAAAGAAAATTTCGATATAGCCAGTGCTTTATTTGATTCTATCAATAAAATAAACCCTCAAATATATTATTCTGAAGATTGTGTTCCCATGGTGTATCCGTTGGTAATAGAAGTAGAGGGGCTACTTGAACGATTGATTGAACATAAAATATTTCAGGGACATTGGTGGAGCTATGTTTTATCAGAGGTTGCTCCTGATTCCTTTGAATATAGTTTGTCGAGCTACCTAATTCCAATTACAATAGATCAGAGGTATGGAGAAGAAGAAATAAAATATATTTATAATATTATTAACGATATGATTTAGCAAACCAAATTAATTGTTATAAATAAGGAATTTGATGAAATATGAATATATTATTTATTACAGTGGCATGGCCAAACTTTGGTGAACATAACCTGTATTCCGATTTAATGCAGGAGTTTATGGAACATGGCCATCAAGTTACTGTCGCGGCAGCAAATGAAAAGAGAAATAAACAGAAAACGCATTTCGTCATCGAAGATAAGATAAAGGTATTGCGTATCAGAACCGGAAAAATTCAAAAAACAAATAAATATAGAAAAGTTATTTCGTCCTTTTTGGCTGGACCTAAAATAATAGATTCACTTCATAAGTATTTAAAAAAAGCGAAGTTTGATGTCATCCTATTTTCAACACCTCCAATAACGCTATCACCAAGTGTTATTCTACTAAAACGAATATATCATGCAAAATTATATCTTTTGTTAAAGGATATTTGGCCGCAGGACACCGTGGATTTAGGTGAAATGAAGAAAGGTGGACTTGTCTGGAGGGTATTTCGATATTTGGAGAAACTAACGTATAAAAATTCCGATTACATTGGCTGTATGTCACCAGCGAATGTAGCATTTATAAGAAAGAATAATGGGTATCTTAAGGCAACAAAAGTTGAGATCTGTCCAAACTCCCTAAAAAAACGTGATTTCGGATCCATTGACAGAGATTTTATAAGAGAAAGTTACGATCTACCAAACGATAAAATCATTTTTGTATATGGAGGCAACCTGGGCAAATGTCAAGGAGTAGAGTTCTTACTTGATATGATAAAAGAATATAAAGAAAATAGTGATTACTATTTTTTAATCATGGGGTCAGGCACCGAGTTTGATTTTCTGTGGAAAGTGATAAATGAAATGCATTTACCAAATGCAAAAATATTACCATCGATTCTCAGAGATGATTTTGAGAATTTAGTTCGAGCATGTGATGTTGGACTCATCTTATTACATAAGAATAATACGGTACCAAATTTTCCTTCTAGGTTTTTAACCTATCTTAGCGCTAAGATTCCGGTGATTGCAGCAGTTGATAGAGCAACTGATATTGGTGATGTAATTGAAGAAGCCGATTGTGGTGCAAAAGCATATCATGGTGATAGGGATAGTTTTAAATTGGCAGTGGAAAAGATAGTTTCATCAGAAGAATCCAGAAAGGTTAAGGGTGAAAATGGGTATCAACTATTTCTGGAAAAATATACTACAACTAAGAGCTACGAGATAATCATGCGACATTTTAATGAGAAGGGAGTCACAAAAATGAACAGAGAGAAGTCCAGTTTCAAAAGGTTGAAAAGAATTTTCATTACTTGGGTTTATATCGTAGTTAATTTTATCTGTTATGCTGACTTACCAAATTTTTATTATATCAAAAAAGGAATGAAAATAGGCCGCAATTTTTATAGACAAACGGGAACAAAATTTGATCCTTCGCATTGTTATCTTATTGAAATAGGTGATGATGTTACAATTGCAAATAATGTTCAAATACTCGCACATGATCAATCGCCAAGAGTCCATCTGGGGTATGGTAAAGTGGGTAAAGTGTTGATCGGGAATAATACATTTATCGGTGCAAGGACTTTAATATTGATGAATGTAGTCATAGGTGACAATGTTATTATTGGAGCTGGAAGCGTAGTGACAAAAGATATTCCACCAAACTCGATTGCGGTTGGTATACCTGCTAGGGTGGTTGGAACGACAGATCGGTATATCGCAAAATGTAAAAATGAATTAGATGCAAAGCCAAATTTTAATAAAACCTATTGTGGAACGAAATTGACCAAGGATCAAAAATCTGAAGTGCAAAAAGCCTGTAAGGATGGCTATGTTTATATTAAATTAGGAAAAGTGATGAATGATGGGGGTTAGTGTGAAAATTAAGAGCTAATTTTCACACAGTAAATTTGTGCTGACGCCCAAATTCACGGGTATCGGCAGCATGGAGGGTTAGTGTGAAAATTAAGAGCTGATTTTCACACAGTAAATTTGTGCTGACGCCCAAATTCACGGGTATCGGCAGCATGGAGGTTTAGTATGAAGGTGCTTTTTTTGGGTTATGCAATTAGTAGAGAGGAAGATTCAAAAATATATGGGGCGTCAGTCGCTGGTAATAAGATGCAGATCAATCTATTAGAGCAATTATCTCATTATCAGGATATAGATCTGAAAAGCATTACGATATACCCAACTGCTGCCTATCCTAGAGGAAAGGTATTGGTAAGAAGACAAAGTATTCATTTATTTGATGCGTTTTATTCACGTAAAGTGGGATTTATCAATTTACCAATCATAAAACAAATTTTTGAGACCTTAGCTACCTACTTTGAAGCCAATCGTTTGGTGAAAAAAGAAGGCATCAAAACGATATTTACTTATAATATGTACCCCCAAGTTGGATTACCTGCAAAATGGCTGAAAAAGAAATATGGTTGTGAGATAGTGACATTGCTAGCAGACTTGCCAATTGATGAAGCTGTAGGTAGAAAAGGATTTTCTGTAATTTTAAGAAAGTATTTTGATTATTTAACCTGTAATGCTATTTTGTACTGCGATAAAATAATTACATTAAATAAATATGCAGTAAAACTATATGCTCCAAATTCTTCTTATATCGTTATGGAGGGTGGAGTGGAGCTAAGTAATCAGAAGGATATGCCTGTAAAAGAATACAAGGAAAAGAATATTGTTTATTCCGGAGCGCTTGTAGAATATAACGGAATCATTAATCTCATAAAAGCAATGAAATATGTAAAGGACCAAGAAGTAATTCTTCATATCTATGGTAGAGGACAACTTGAGAACTACGTTAATTACTGTACAACGAAAATGCCAAATGTGAAATACCACGGAAAAGTCGATAATACTAGGATGATGCAAATCCAGCGGGAAGCTTATTTACTTGTCAATCCAAGAACGGTGGACGATCCAATTGCAATGGTTACATTTCCGTCTAAAATTCTTGAATACATGATGAGTGGAACACCGGTTTTAACAACTAAATTAAATGGTTTTACCGAAGATTATTTTGATAAAATGTTTTTCGTTGAGCAGAATGAACCAATTATTTTAGCAAATAAAATCAATGAAATCATGTGTGTCCCAATCGACGAATTAGATAAAAAAGCTTTACTCGCTAAACAATTTGTTTTAGAAAATAAAAACTGGAAAAAGCAATGCGAAAAAATATATGAATTTATAAAGGAAGGATATCATGAATAATCTAATTAGCCTTTCTAATGACTATAATACAATTGGGCAACCCAAATCAGTTGTCATGAGTAAAGAAGAGAAGTTTGATAAATTTGTATTTTATGCCTGTGTTATTGACTATCTTTTCTTACCCTATGTATGGTTCGTATCAATTCCTTATACAATGCCACTATTATTCTATTGGATTGTGAGGAGAAATAACATCTTAAAAAAAACAAAAGAGTACAAAATGTTTCTCCTAATGATAACCTTAATGGGAATCAGTACAATCTTTAGTTTTATTTACGCACCGATCTATATTTATAAGAATATAGTTTATTTAATTTTTTTTACAACAATGTTTTTAACATATTTTATGTTTTCCTATTACATTAATCGATATCCTTTTAACATAAAGCATTTTTTAATTTTTTTCATTTTGTTTAATATCGTGTTAGTGATTTTTTTTAATATTGATAAATCTTTTTACCATTCCATAAAGCTTATTTTCAATCAACGTTCTGGAATATTTATTAATGATAATTTATATGAGAAATTTGTTGGATATCGATATGCATTTATATGGATGGATCCTAATAATATTGCTTATGTATTGAATGCAATTGTATTGTATCTATGGTGTAATGAAAAGACTAGCTTTTTTGTTAAAGTATTTTCATTTGTTTCTTTACTATATATATTAATAGCATGTATGAGTAATGGAGGTTTTTTGTCATTAGGAATCATTGTGGGTTCCTATATCCTGATAGAAGTCCTTCATTTACTGAAAGGTAAATATAAAATTAGGGTTCAAATAAAACCACTCAATCTTTTTCTGTTTATCATTACGGTATGTGCATTGGTTTATGTCATTCCCCAAATACCAAAGTACCTAGAAACTGGAATTGCGCATGAATCCTTGGATCGGATAAGAAATAATTCTGGTGATTCCCGTTTTGAAATGTGGCAGTATACAATAAAGAATGTGAACTTTTTGGAATATATTTTTACAGGTAGGGGCGGTGTTACCTTGGTTAATGACACCATATATAATCCGCATAATGGACATTTTATTTGGATACTTGGATATGGATTAATTGCTTATTATATCTTTATGTATCTTATTTTTAGAAAAAGAAGCGTAACATCACTGAAAAAATATATATGGATTTTACCTATTCTATTTGGATTTACGATAAATGTCATGATTGGTGAAATAAAGTTGATGGGGATCGTTATGCTATTAGTTGCATGTTCGACAAGCCCCAAATATTTAAATAGGAAGACTTAAAAGACTTGGGAATACAGTTAGGAGTATATGCCAATGGACGATTGGATGGATTGATGAATTAAAATAGGAATGGTAAACAATATGTATCATAAATTAATTAGTATTATTGTACCCGTGTATCAGGTGGAAGAATATCTATGCGAATGCATAGAGTCAGTATTACTTCAAACACATAAATTGATTGAGCTAGTTTTAATTGATGATGGTTCAACCGATGGTAGCGCTGCAATTTGCGACAGATATGAGAATGAAGACGAACGAGTTGTGGTTATTCATCAAAGAAATAGCGGTGTATCCTCTGCCAGAAATGCCGGAATAAAACGTGCAACGGGAGATTATATCGGTTTTGTTGATGCGGATGATACAATAGAACCCCAAATGTATGAGGAAATGTTAGAAAAAATGACAAAACAAAACACTCAAATGTGCGTATCTACAAAGTACCGATACAATGATACGCAATTGGATAATTCCCATATTAGTGAAAACTTGCTATCTAAAAGAGCTGCTATTTTAAAATTATTACAAATGAATTTCCCAACATCGTTATGTTCCTGCTTATATAAAAGCAGTATATTCATAGATAACTTCTTAAATGAAGAGATCCATTATTGGGAGGACTTTGAATTTCAATTGCGCGCATTAGATAAAGTGAGAAATGTATCAATATGCAGCTTTCCTTATTACCACTATAGACAAAGAGTAGGAAGTGCTAACCATCAACCAATCAATGATAATGTGATATCTTGCATGAGTATAGCTCCAATTGTTGAAAGTTTTATCCTCCATCATTATCCCGATTTGCGGCAATATACCAAAGATTTATATGTAGTATTTTTACAATATTTAATAGGAAATCTATCTAAATCTCCTGTTGTCACAAGTAAGTATTTTAAAATAATAACAAAATATTCTCGTAAGTATTTATTTCTTGCGATGAAAACAAATAGAATAAAGCCCTTTATGAAAATATATATTATAGTATGCTCGAGTGATTCAAAGCTTTTCTGGAAAATTTACAGATTTATAAAATATAAGAGGAGAAGGGAAAGATAGGGGAGGTATCGTTGTGAGAAAAGTTGCTATTATTACCCTTAATGGTTACTTTAATTATGGTAATCGATTGCAAAATTATGCATTGCAGCAAGTCTTAAAATCATTCGGGTTTCATGTTGAAACTATTCTTGTTAATCACAATACAGAAAATAAGAATAGCGATACGAAATTAATCAAGAGGCCATTCATTACCAAAAAGAAATGCAAGAAAATACATATGCATAAAATGAATGGCTTGTCATTACAAGAATTGATACGAAAGATAGCAAAAAGAATATTGCTTAAAATAGAAAAAAAGAAAATGGATCAATACTGTAGAGAAAGAATTAAACTATTCAAACAATTCACGCGTAATTATATAGCGGAGACTGATTATTATATTAATGATCATAATATATCCAAAGAATTATCAAATCGATATGATTATTTTGTCACTGGAAGTGATCAAGTCTGGAATCCCTATTATATTAACGATTCCTCCATTTATTTCTTAACCTTTGCGCCCATGAATAAAAGAATCGCTTATGCACCAAGCTTTGGAGTATCTGAAATACCAGAACAATATATAGAAAGATATAAAACTTGGCTTTCAGAAATGTCAATTCTATCTGTTAGAGAAGAAGATGGAGCAAAAATTATTAAAGATTTAACAGGAAGAGATGCCACGGTTCTAATTGATCCTACTCTCTTGTTGACAAAAGAAGCATGGCTTCTTATCTCCAAAGAATCATACCACAAACCGAAAGGTGAATATTTGCTGCTTTATTTCTTGGGGAATCCTGCGCAGGGTATTGTAAATAAGATAAAAGAAATTGCGCGGAAAAATAAATTAAGTATCATAAATTTAGCAGATATCCTGGATAGCAAAGGATATCATTCAGGCCCAAGCGAATTTATAGATTATATTAATTCAGCGAGTGCTTTCTTTACGGATTCCTTTCACGGAAGTTTATTTTCGATTCTGTTAGGTAAGCCTTTTGTAGTATTTGATAGGGCAGGGGAGTTGCATTCCCTTAATTCTAGAATTGATACACTACTGTCAACTTTTCAGCTACAAGAGAGAAGATGGAGTAACATAAAAGAAGATAATATATTTGATATCGATTATTCTCATATAGCTCCAATTATGGAATTCGAGCGAAATAAGGCATTTCATTATTTATGCGATGCTTTAGGTGTGAAGGAAGAATGAATTGTTGAAAATATAAATGAAAGAGATTAGAAAAATGGGCAGAGTAGACAATGCAGTTCGTAATGTGTTCTTTGGTATTGTAGGGAATATATTAACGTTATTATTGGGTTTTATATTGAGAACTGTATTTATACATGCATTAGGAGTTACCTATCTAGGGGTTAATGGACTTTATACCAATGTTTTATCTGTATTATCCTTAGCAGAACTAGGTATTGGTACTGCAATGAACTACAGCCTTTATAAACCTGCAGCCGATAATGACTATGAAAAAATAAAGTCTTTAATGCAATTATATAAGCACTTATATCGAGTAATTGCTATTATTGTTGCTATTTTAGGATTAATTTTGTTGCCATTTTTGACACATTTCATCAAAGATCCTGGAACGATATCGATTAATAAATTGTATTTATTTTACTTGATCTTTCTTTTTAATACCGTTAGTACATACTTCGTTTCTTATAAAACTAGTTTAGTTAATGCTCATCAAAAATATTATATTCAATCAAATATCAATGTAATATCGTTATTTATTGTGTTAATATCCCAAATAATTGTGCTAACCATTTTTCACAATTATTTATTCTATATATTAACTGCTGCCATCCTGGGATTAATACAAAAAATATATTCAAATCGATACTATAATCGACTATATCCATATCTGCTAGATAAAAAGATGATAGAATTACCGAAAGAAGATAAAGATCAAATTAAAAAAAATGCAATAGCTTTAATTTATCATAAAATTGGTGAGATTAGTATCAACCAAACAGATTACATCATCATATCTTCATTTATTAGTATCGCTACGGTTGGACTGCTTACCAATTATAACTTAATCATAACATCTATCATTGGTATCGTTAATATCATATTTAACTCAGTTCGATCAGGGTTTGGAAATTTAATTGCAACTGAGAACAAAGAAAAGCAATACTTATTATTTAAAGTGTACCGCTTTTTAGCGTTTTGGATGTATAGCTTCGTTATTGTTGCTTTGCTTATTTTAACAACTCCTTTTATAACACTATGGATTGGCAAAGATATGACTATTCATTATTCAGTACTACTAATTATCATGATTGATTATTATTTTAAGGGATATCGAACGGTACTTGATAATTTCAAGTCAGCAGCAGGAATTTTTGAGGCAGACAAATACATTTCGATGCTTCAAGGTGCAGTAAATTTGGTAGTCTCCATCCTATTAGTTAAACTCATTGGACTTGAAGGGGTATTCATTGGAACTGTATTATCGGGCTTAATTGCAAATTTTACAAAGCCTTTTATTATATATAAAGTAATTTTCAACAAAAAAGTAGAAACATACTATAAAGATTCTATTCGTTATACCTTTGCACTTAGTGTAGTGTACGGCATATTAATATTTATAAAGAACAATATACTGAGTGAAATTACAATAAGAAGTTTTATTATCATGTTATTTTTTGTGATTATAATTCCAAACCTTTGCTTCTACTTATTCTTTTCTCGTCGTGAGGAGTTTCAATATTTATTTAGTATTATCAAATCAAGCTACGCTAGTAAATACATTGCAAAACCAGATTGGTTTATCAAATTAATGAAGGAGTGTGATAAATTGGTGTTTAAAAAGTTAAACAATGCATATCAACATGTAAAAATAAAACACTACCTGAAAAATAAAAGCAGAAATATAAATGAAGAAAATAAAGAGGATCTATATGATGAAATTAATGAGGAAATCAATAAAGACATTTATGCGAAAATGAATAAGGAAATCAAAGAGGATATCATTGAGAATTTCAATGAAGACATTTACAAAGAAATTTATAAGGAAACAAATGAAAATGCCAAAGAGGAAATCATTGTAGATTTTAATGATATAATTTATAAAGAAATTTACGAGAAAATGAATAGTAAAATCAAAGAGGATATCAAAGAGGAAATTATTGTGGATTTCAACGAGAATATTTATAAAAATTTTTACAAGGAAATGAATAGTAAAATCCATAAGGAAAACATTGATGTAATTTATGAGGATATGAAAGAAGAAATAATCGATGAAATCCATGAGGATATGAATGAGAAAATTATTGAGTTAATCCATGAAGATATCAAAGAGGAAATTATAGAGGTAATCCATGAAGATATCAAAGAGGAAATTATCGAGGTAATACACGAAGATATCAAAGAGAAAATTATTGAGGTAATTAATGAGGATATCAAAGTGGAAATTATCGAGGTAATACACGAAGATATCAAAGAAGAAATTATCGAGGTAATTAATGAGGATATCAATGAGGAACTTATCGAGGTAATTAATGAAGATATCAATGAAGAAATTATCGAGGTAATTAATGAGGATATCAATGAGAAACTTAACGTAGTTATTCCTGATTTTAGATGTCAAATAAACAGGGAGGAATTACAATTAACCTATAAGGAATTACAAAAAAATTCAAGAATTCAATTAAGTAGTATTCTGCAAGGAAATAATGATCAAAATAGAAATACTTACATAAGCGGTATTATTTACCCCAGAAAATGTCACATTGCTAATCGATTTTCCTGGTCAAATGGACTTTTAGTGATGTCATTAGAATACTCCTTTAGTCAAGAAAAAGAGATTCAAGATTTCTATCACTTAGTCGAATATTATGACGCATGGATAGAAGACTTTACGCCGATATGTAATCTTGGTCATGTAATGAATGGATATTCCTTAATCTTTCTACATCAATTAACGAATGAAAATAAGTATAAACTATCCATAGATAAAATTATAAACTATTTATACTTACATTCAAGAGATAAGAATGGAAGTCTTCCCTATTATAAGAATGGGAAGAATGATATTTATACCGATAATATTGGTATGATTTGTCCTTTTTTATGTCGTTACGGAAAAATATATCATGATCAAAAAGCTACTGATTTGGCAATAAATCAGATTGCAAACTTTATAAAAAATGGCTTTGATGCTAGTACCTTTCTTCCCTATCACGGATTTAATTTAGATGAAAATATAAAAATCGGGATTATTGGATGGGGCAGAGCGGTAGGGTGGTTGTTGATTGGAATGGTTGATAGTCTAGAATACATTGACGCCTCTAATCCACAATATGCCTATTTATGTGAAACATTTAATAAAATTGTCAAATCAACAATACAGTATCAATTGAGTACTGGGCATTATGCATGGCAGTTAACAGTGTTAGATGGACCTATTGATACTTCCGCAACTTCGATAATATCATATGCAATAAAAAGAGGTGTAATGCTTGGCATATTAAATAAATCATATTCCTACCATTCTGATGCAGGACTATTCGCACTTCAATGTTCCCAAAAAAATGGTCCAAAAGACATATTCCCATTTTTGCAAGGACCAAAAGCTGCATTAATTTCTATATTCTTAGAGGAGGTAGATGGAAGTTATTATGTTTAAAAATAAGACTCTTTTCATATCTGGGGGTACCGGCAGCTTTGGAAATGCTGTATTAAGTCGCTTTTTAAATACAGACATTGGTGAAATCCGTATCTTCTCTAGAGATGAGAAAAAACAGGACGATATGCGAAGGCTTTATCAAAATGATAAAATAAAATTTTACATTGGAGATGTTCGAGATCTACAATCCATAAAAAATGCAATGTATGGTGTTGATTATATATTCCATGCAGCAGCGTTAAAACAAGTACCTTCCTGTGAGTTTTTCCCATTAGAAGCAGTAAAGACCAATGTAATAGGAACAGATCATGTCCTTACAGCTGCAATCGAATATAGCGTAAGAAAAGTGATTTGTTTGTCGACAGATAAAGCGGCGTACCCAATTAATGCGATGGGCATATCCAAAGCAATGATGGAGAAAGTATTTGTTGCCAAATCTAAGACGGTATCACAGGAAAAGACAACAATATGCGGTACTCGCTATGGAAATGTAATGGCTTCTAGAGGTTCCGTTATTCCATTATTCATTGATCAGATTAAAAGAAACCAACCAATCACAATTACCGATCCAAATATGACAAGATTTTTAATGAGCCTAGAGGAAGCAGTAGAACTAGTTATATTTGCATTTCAGAATGCACAAGCCGGCGATATTATGGTACAGAAGGCCCCTGCTTCAACAATAGGTGATTTAGCGCAAGCAGTCAAAGAACTATTTCATTCCGAAAATGAAATCAAGGTAATTGGAACACGTCATGGAGAAAAGAAGTTTGAGACGTTATTAACAAGAGAAGAACATAAAGTAGCAGAAGATATGGGAAATTTTTATCGAATACCTGCTGATACAAGAGATTTAAATTATGATAAATATTTTGCAGAAGGTGACAGCGCGCTGTCAATAGAAGAGGAATATAATTCAAATAATACAAAAAGATTAAATACGGAACAAATCAAAGAGAAATTATTAACACTTGATTATGTTAGGAATGAGTTAAAAAGCTGGAAAAATTCTAAATACAATATTCATAGAACAATCAAATGAGTCATTGGAAACGAAACCTCAGCACAAACTTAATATGCGCAGAAAACATGCTCAGGAATGAGGGAAAACATGAAAATCTTGATCACTGGTGCAAACGGCTTTATCGGGAAAAATCTAGTAACCGAGCTTAAGAATCAAAATCATATGGAACTAATGGAGTATGATAAAGATACCGATCCTACTTTACTAGATATCTATTGCAAAGAAGCAAATTTTGTCTACCACCTTGCAGGTGTGAATCGCTCAGAGGACAAGAAAGAGTTTATAGAAGGTAATTTTGAGTTCTCGGCAACCATACTAGATACTCTTAAAAAATACAACAATGCCTGCCCCATTCTGATAACGTCCTCCATCCAAGCTGATTTCGATAACGAATACGGAAAGAGCAAAAAAGCGGAGGAAAATTTACTTATCCATTATGCTAAGGAGGTAGGCGCAAAGGTATTAATCTACCGACTTCCGAATGTATTCGGTAAATGGTGTAGACCGAATTACAATAGTGCAGTCGCAACCTTTTGCTATAACATTGCTCATAACTTACCAATTACTGTGAATAACCCTAGTACTATCATGAAATTAGTCTATATTGATGATGTAGTCGAAGCGTTTATTCATGCACTAATTAGGGATGAGAATAGTAGCGGAAACTTTTATGAAGTTCCTATCTTATATACGATTACACTTGGCGAAATTGTAAATACAATTGATTACTTTCAAAATAGCCGTGCACAGCGAACAATTCCTAATATGTCAGATGCTTTTACCAAAAAATTATACAGTACCTATTTAAGCTATTTACCAAAAGATAATTTTAATTATGAATTAAAAATGAATATTGATGTTAGAGGTTCGTTCACTGAATTTATCAAAACTTCGGACCGAGGACAGATTTCAGTAAATATATCGAAGCCAGGAATAATAAAGGGCAACCACTGGCATAATACGAAAATCGAGAAATTCCTTGTAGTAAGTGGAAGAGGTGTCATACGCCTTCGTAACATTACATCGGCAGAAGTGATCGAATATTATGTGAATGGAGATAAAATGGAAGTAGTTGATATACCCGTAGGTTTTACTCATAACATTGAAAACCTTGGTGATACGGATTTGGTAACGATCATGTGGGTAAACGAAAGTTATAACCCAGATAAGTCGGATACTTACTATTTGGAGGTATAAATAGACTGATGGGAGCCGATATGAATAAATTAAAAGTTATGACCGTTGTTGGTACCAGACCTGAGATTATTAGACTGTCCGCTGTGATTAAGAAATTAGAAGGATCGGAAGCAATAGAACATATCCTTGTACATACCGGGCAGAATTATGACTACGAATTAAACGAAGTATTTTTTCATGACTTCAAACTAAATAAACCGGATTATTTTCTGCAAGCAGCTATGGGTACCGCAGTTGAAACAATAGGGAATATCCTAATCAAGATAGACCCTATTCTAGAAGAAGTGAAACCAAGTGCCTTACTCATTCTTGGAGATACCAATAGTTGTTTATGTGCAATTGCGGCAAAGAGAAGGCATATCCCTATTTTCCATATGGAAGCTGGCAACAGATGCTTTGATCAAAGAGTACCAGAAGAAATTAACCGAAAAATTGTGGATCATATTTCGGATATCAATCTACCTTATAGTGATATTGCAAGAGAATACTTATTAAAAGAAGGGATGCCTGTGGATCGTATCATCAAAACCGGCAGTCCAATGTTTGAAGTGATTCAATCTAGAAAAGAAGACATTGAAAACTCAGATGTATTAGAAAGATTGAATCTTAAAGTAGGAGAATACTTTGTAATATCAGCCCATAGAGAAGAAAATATAGATACGGAGGAAAATTTTTTTAATTTAGTAGATAGTTTAAATGCAATCGCAGAAATATATCAAATACCAGTCATAGTAAGCACACATCCAAGAACGAGAAACAGAATCAATGAAAAGCACATTATATTTCATCCACTTGTCCAAACACTTAAACCATTAGGTTTTAATGACTACCTCAAATTACAAACGAAGGCAAAAGCAGTACTAAGTGATAGTGGAACGATAAGTGAAGAAGCTTCAATCCTTAAATTTAGAGCTCTTAATATAAGACGAGCACATGAAAGGCCAGAAGCAATGGAAGAAGCCTCCGTTATGATGGTAGGACTGACCAAGGAAAGAATACTACAGGGACTAAAAATATTGGAAACACAACAAAAAGATACCTTAAGAAGCGTAGCAGATTATCACGTTCCGAATGTTTCGGAGAAAGTGCTCAGGATAATATTATCTTATACAGATTATGTGAATAGAGTTGTATGGGGGAAGTAATGAATTTAAGGGGGGCAATGCGATGAATAAGATACATATTGTATTACTTGGAATACTGATTGTAATTATTCTTGGAGTTATCATGCTAATTTCCTCTACAGAGGATAAGGAAGGACCCGAGATACTCTTTCGCTACCACAAACTCACCTTTACGGAGGGAAGCGATACGGACGAGTTATTATATGGTGTTATCGCCATTGATTCCAAGGATGGGGATATGTCAGATACCTTGCTAATTGAAAGCATCCTGCCTTCCTTCGATGATACAACAGCAAAAGTCACTTATGCTGCAAGGGATAAAGAAAATAATATTACGAAGAAAAATTTAATCGTAAATTATATATCAATGAATTCAATAAAATCGGATGAACCGAAATCGGGTGACAAATTATCGGAAGCGAGCGAGACAATACCTACACAAGCACCGACGGTTAGTGTGCTAGATGAGGTAACGACGAATGCTGGTAGTGAAGGAACCATTCCAATTGAGGACAATGTGGACGAAACTTCGGGAGAAGTTACAGCAGCCAAGACAGAGGAGGCTGTACCTGAGTGGATACCGGTAATTAAGCTAAATAGAAAAGAAATTTCGCTAAAGAAAGGTACAAAATTTGATTTTCTCGATTATGTTGAATCTATAACGGATGATAAAGATGACACATATACAATATACAACAGAATTAAAATAGAAGGCTTCTATACCATGAAGAGCGTTGGCACCTATATTATAGAATATTATGTTACTGATTCATATTGGAACCAATCAGAACCTGCATACCTTAAGCTAATCGTGACAGAATAATTTAAATGGCCGCATTTCTACTTACGAAAACGAAATGCGGCCTAATCTATTTACGAACTATAACAATTTAACAATGCTTCCTACATTTTTTATATAAACAGCATAAGCATTTCTTAATAAGACCAAATAAAATACCAAGAATGATAGCAATCAAAATACTAAGAAGAGCATATTTTCTCGTAAAACTCAAACAAGTAAATTCAAATTTAAGTGCTTCCATCGTAGTAACGCCTTTTAAATAATACAATCCTGTTATATTGATTATAAAAATAAATAAATCAAATATCAATGCAATTGGTATATTGATTATATCTTTACAGCATATTTCATTATAACAATCTTCTTTGCAACATTCTTGTTTACCATGTTCATCTTTACCATGTTCATCTTTACAATGTTCGTCTTTACCACTTTCTTTTTTACAATATTCTTTTTTACAACAGGAAATTATACCATAAAGTAAGGCACCTATGAAACCAGGAACAATGAGTACTAAAAAAAATCTGATAAATTCCATAACATCTTCCCCTTTCTATTAAGTAAATTTATTTTTCTGTTTTATAATACGCCCGAAGTAATCATTTTGTTACAATAATAATGTCGATAAAATAAGAAATTTAGGATATTTGAGTAAACCAACAAAATCTTATCAAAAATGTCATTGGAGACTTTATTTTATATTTACTACTGTGCCAATAGAAACAAGATTACTAACTTCAAGTACGTCTTGATTGAACATACGGACACAACCATTTGAGACATTTTTTCCTATTGACATGGGAATATTTGTACCATGTATTCCATAACTGCCATTAGGTGCACTTAGACCAAGCCACCTCACGCCAAAAGGACCGCCTGGATTAATGGATTTGTTAATTATTTTAAATACCCCCCTCGGGGTTGGTGTTGAAGTTTTGCCAACAGCAATTGGATAAACTTTGTTTATTTTTCCGTCCTTATACAGTGTGAGCGTGTGATTTTCTACGTTAATCATGATAGAATAGAGATTTTTATTATATTGCTCATATTGAACTTTTGTGAACTTATTATAGTAATCATGAAATTGATTAATTGGTGTATCCATTGATAGCTCCTGATAAATGAATATATAATATAATACTATTCATTTTATAATAAGTGAGTATATTAAATCTTATTAGAAATTATTATGAGAAAAGTAGGACTATTACTGAAAATATAAGAGAAAATATTGGGTGTTTTTGTCTAGAAAGAGGAAACATAAATTTCTTTAAAGAATAAATAATATAGACGATTGCAATAGTTCGGAATAATTGAACTGTTGTATTGAATATATATGTTATGAGGCAGGTTCATGAACTATTTAATGTATATAAATTAATTTATTGGTAATCAAGTGGATTACGTTTATTCAATGAAAGAGGATGATAAATAATGAATAAGAAAAAGATAATTACTGATATGTTGGTTATTATAGTGGCTTTTGCATTGTTTATTATTTGGAATAGCAAATATCAAGATAATGCAGTATCTACGTCAGCATATTTAAACAGATACTATAAAGTTTATCTGATTACCATGGATAAGACCGATGAGTTTTGGTATCCCTTGAATCAAGGAGCAACTGACATGGCTGCTTTATTAGGGGTTACATACGTATGGGATGCTCCGGAAATAAAAGATAATGCAAAACAAATTGAAGTTCTAAATAAAGCAGTGGCTAATGGCGCAGACGCTATATTGCTTTCAGCAAACGACCCAGTAAAAATCTCTACTGCAATAGAAGATGCCAAAGCGAAAGGTGTTCAAATTATCTATGTAGATTCACCGGCATACGAAGAAGCAAGAATTACATTATCCACTGACAACTATGATGCTGGTAAAACAGCAGGGAAAACCATGCTTACAGAATTGGGTGCATATGGAATAAAAAGTGGTTCTATTGGTATAGTAGGTTTGAATACGGTAGCTAATGCTACTATGAATCGTGAATTGGGTTTTCGTGAAGTACTTGAAGCTGATGGTAGATTTACACTCCTTGATTCAAAATACGAAAATGGTGATCCAATAGCATCACAAGAAGCAGCCACTAGCATCATTTCAGAAAATCCTAATTTGGTAGGTTTATTTGGTTCAAATGAAGGTTCGACGGTAGGCGTAGGTAATGCAATCGAGGCCAATAATAATAAAATCATTGGAATAGGTTTTGATAAATCTGATACAATTCTAAAATTGATAGAGGATGGAAGTTTAAAAGCAGTTTTAGTTCAGAACCCGTACACGATGGGATACCTAGGAATGGCGGAAGCCATCGCAGCTTTGAAAGGTTATAATACGGGACCACCTACCATTGATACCGGAGTTTCTGTATTTACAAAGTGACCAGTAAAATAAATATTTGGTAGCAGAGAAGAAATCTAAACTGTCTCTACATTATGGTTAATCAGATAGAATTATATAGAAAAAGTAGGTATCAAGAGATATAATAAGAATAAAGATGATGCAAGTCAGTAAAGAGTTATCACAGAAGTTATAATCAGTTCCAATGCAAAGGAGATCTAATTATGAAACTATTATTAATAAATGCGACTATGAAAAAAGGTTCTACCTATCATATTGGAAGAATGGTAGCTGAAAATATAGGTAATGAAACCGACGAAATTGAAGAGATCTTTTTGCCGAAAGCACAGCCGAACTTTTGCGTAGGATGTGCAAATTGCTTTATGAAGGGAGCGGAATTTTGCCCTCATTTTTCATATACAGATGTCATAATAAAAGCAATAGAAAAAGCAGATATCTTAATCTTTACTTCGCCGGTTTATGTATATCATACAAGTGGGCAAATGAAGACGTTACTTGATCACTTTGGATATATGTGGATGGTCCATCGCCCGAATGAAACAATGTTTAGCAAGCAGGCTATCGTAATTTCAACAGCTGCTGGTGCAGGTATGAAATCTAGCATGAAAGATATTACAGATAGTCTATCTTATTGGGGCATTGGAAGAATTTATACCTATGGAAAAGGTGTAGGTGCTATAAACTGGGATGGAGTAAAACCAAAATTAAAAGACAAAATTAATAAGGACATGATAGCGTTAAGTAGAAAGGTTGAAAAAAGAATAGGAAAAGTCACTCCAAATATTAAGGTGAAATTCTTATTTTATATCATGCGTATCATGCAACAAAAAGGCGGCTTTAACAAAATAGATAGAATTTATTGGGAAAATCATGGATGGTTAAAAAAAGGTCGTCCTTGGATTATAAAACAAACCTAATGCCAACCTTACCTCCGGTGACATTTCCTTTGTTGAACACAATACAGATACAGCTTTATACATGACGAATCTTCAGAATGATATTTCAGTGCCCACATAATAAATTTTTTTGTACCCTACCCCAAAATTATCAATGTCATATACGAATTATATAATATGACACATGAAAGGGGTCTTAAACATGAGAAAAATAATATGCATAATGGCAACAGCAACACTTTTACTTTCTTCATCATCAATTGCATTAGCAAAATCAAACCATGAAGAAAAACAAAACGAACATCAGGTCACTCAACATCAGGTCACTCAGCAGAAGTTCACTCAACACAAGAATACTCAGACACAGAACCATAAGATCAAAGTAACAAAGCAGGAATTTAAATTAAGTAAATCACCTGTTATTAAGTATGGTAGATATAAACTTCCACTTAGACCTATTACAAAAGGCATGGGAGCCACAGTTACATTTGATAAGGCAACAGCAGTACTAACAGTCGTCAAGGACACAAATACAATCGTAATTGACTTTAAAAACAAAACTGTTCTTGTTAACGGTGTTGCAGATATCAAGTCAGGTTTATTCACAGCAAAGAACAACAAAAAAATGAATGTTTTAATAAAGTATATCGCAAATGTACTTGGTGTAAGAGTTTGTGTTGACAAAGACAAGGTTATTGTCGAAGTCCCTGAACTTGATTTACCTACAAATGTTATAGTCACAACCTTTGGCACAACAAATATGACAAACAAACTAAATAGTACAACACTTTATATGACTGCAACCGCCAATATTACTGCAGGCCAGGCAACTGGTGGCGAAGCAAAATTGTATGTGGGTTCCAAACTAGTTGCAACAGATGAAGATATTGCAGCAACAGATACCACAGTAACATTTACAACCTCAGATAACACACCTACCATTGCAGAGATGCAGGCAGATGTACCTGAAGGCGGAGTGGTAACTGTAAAACTTTACAGTAAATGTAATCATTCTGTAAAAAGTGCAGTAGCAAACCCAACACTTGTTGTTGATTATATAGCTCCAACTATTACAAGCGTTAGCTCTGCAGCTATTAGTGTATCAGGAAGTGCAATTTATCTTAATGTTACCGGAGCAGGTGCAATTGGCGATGCAGTTGATGTTACCAAGATTTCTTTATATGATACCACGCTTGGTAAAACCTATCAATTGACCAATACTGCAGGAATTGGATCAAGCGGTGTAGTTAACAGTGAAAATTCTTTAATCATAAATATTGGATCTGCTGATATGCTAGGTTTGGCAGGCTTTGGAAATACAACGATGTTCCTTAACTTATCTGTCGGCGCTTTGCTGTCAGACGTTGCAGGGAATACTTCCACTATCAGTACAGCAGTACAATCTGTACCTGTTACTGTAATCAAGTAGTAAACAAGAGGAATCGAAATACCAATTCCTATGTTAGGTATTAAAAATCATGATATAAATTTATGGAGTTGTCGGTATTTTGATACCGGCAACTTTTTTATTTAAGAAACAGGTGAGAATGTGGATTCTAATTTCTACCCGGTGACGAAGGGAATGCTACAGATGATAGTACTAATTATCTATTATAAGATTAAAATAATGAATAGTAGTATTGTTTGTAATATGTGATATAATAAAAAAGTAATCATGTAAGTTAGTTCTATATCATAATAAATTTCAAAAATAAAAGGAGGATATTCCTATGAAATTATTAGTTCCTGTAGATGGTTCGTCTGCATCCATTAATACAGTTAAAAAAGCTATTGAAATTGCTAAAAAAGAAAATTTTTCAATAAAACTTATTTCGGTTATTAGTCTTGCTGGTTCACAAAAATATAAAAGAAATGAAAATTTTTGGCGTCAGGTTGATGGATCAAGCATAACAGGTAGGGCAACATCAATAGATGACGATGAATCAATAAGAAGTTTAAAAGGTAATGCAATGGAATTATTAGACTCAATCGTTACTGAACTAGATTTTGGTGATATTAATGTAGAAAAAGAAGTATTATTGGGGGACGCTTACATTAAAATTCTTGAAACAGCGGAAAACGAAAAATTTGATCTAATCGTTATGGGCAATAGGGGATTTTCAGGAATTAAAAGTTTCTTTTTAGGCTCTGTTGTACAAAGAGTAATTTCAGAGTCATCCTGCCCAGTGCTAGTTATTCATACAAACGTTGAGTCTTAAGGAATAAAATTAATATAGTTCAATAAAACAAGCAGGAAAAACTATTACTTTAATAGTCCTTTCTTGCTTGTTTTTGTAGGTTGAATTCTTTTACTCAATTAAGCTTCTATTTAAAATACAATCTAATTTAACGTTGGATGGTATTTTTATACATTTACATTTACATAATATAGCACAAGGTATATAATGACCTCATAGGGAGGTATAAATTATGGTGTGTGCAGTAATAGCAGGGGATTACGTAGGCCATCCGATACGAAAAGGACCAAAAGGTATAGCAATCGCAGATGGATTCAAACTAATATATCTTACCAAAGATAATGTGAAATCCTATAAAATAATCACAGAAGATATCTGTAAATCGGCGGCAAGTGGAATATCGAGAGGAATTGTCGATGGAGCTTTACTTGGTCCAGTTGGATTATTGGAAGGTACGTTGGAAAAGAATAAAGACGTTTATCATATGGCAATACAGTTTAGAGATAGTAAGCGTAGTTTGCTTGAAGTTGATGATGTTATTTATAGGCAGTTAGTTAAAGATTTATCTTAAATTAAGGTTATGCTTAATAATGTTTTTATGTTATAATGTTATAAAATAAAAGACTTTTGAAAGGTATACTACAATGAGCAAAATACTTAAATGGGCAAAATTAGAATCAATTATGATCGCATTATTTCAGGTTAAGGGAAAACTGCGTCCAAATTTCATAAGATTCAAAAGAAACCATATAAGTATTTTCGAAAATTCATATTAGTATAATATATCTTTTCATATATTAATCATTATGATTATCTAAAATCCCAAGGCTTATAGGCTTTGGGATTTTTTGTGTTTATAAATAAAACAGGCGGATAGGAGTTTAAAATGATAGAACTTAGTGTAAATAATTTAGTGAAATATTACGGTGCCAACAAGATATTTGAGAATATAACCTTTGATGTGAAGACTGGTGAAAGAATTGGTCTAATCGGACAGAATGGCTGTGGCAAAACAACTATTATGAAAATGATTACGGGAAGAGAGGATTATAATGGAGGAGAAATTAATCTTAGAAAGGATACAAGGATAGGTTATCTAAGCCAAATACCAGTATATGCTGAAGCTACAACAACAATAGATGTAATTAAATCTGCGTTTCAAAATGTATTTGAAATGAAGAAACAAATGAAGGATTATGAGCTTTCATTTGAATTGTTAACAGGAGATTCATTAGAAAAAGCAATTGGAAATTATGGCAGATTGACAGAGCTATATGAAATAAATGGAGGATATGATTTAGAGACAAAAATCAACAAAATAACAGCAGGACTTCAAATTACTGAGTCATTAAAAGACATGTTATTTAATCAATTAAGTGGAGGTGAAAAGACAAGAGTAATTCTTGCAAAAATTCTACTTGAAGAACCAGACGTCTTGCTTCTTGATGAACCAACAAATCATTTGGATTTAGAAACCACTGAATGGTTTGAGGGCTTCTTAAAGGATTACAAAGGATCGGTACTTGTAATTTCCCATGATAGATATTTCTTAGACAGTGTAGTAGAAAGAATTATTGATTTGGAATTCAGTCGGGCTAATATATATTTTGGAAATTATAGCTATTATGTGATGGAAAAAGAAAGAAGATTTTTGATAGATTATAAAAACTATCAAAACCAACAAAAAAAAATCGAGCAGATGGAGAGGCAAATTGAACGGTATCGAATCTGGGGTGAAATGAGAGATAGTGATAAAATGTTTAAACGGGCGAAAGAATTGGAAAAGCGGTTGGAGAAAGTTACAGCCCTTGATAAACCTGTTATCAATAATAGAAAGGTTCAATTTAATCAAGATTCAGTTGACAGGACAGGTAAAAAGGTTCTTGCAATAGATAATTTGAATAAGCGTTTTGGAGATAAAATAGTACTACAAGATATAAACCTGAATGTGTTCTATCAAGACAGTGCATGCATCATTGGTAAAAATGGGTGTGGTAAATCAACACTTCTTAAGATCATTCTAGGGGAAGTTGAACCTGATTTCGGTACGGTTAATTTAGGCTATCAAGTTAAAATAGGGTATTTACCTCAACAAGTGATTTATGTGGATGAAGAGCTGACTGTCCTGGAGTATTTTGCCAATTTGCATAACATTACTTATGAAAAAGCTAGATTTCAACTGGCGAGAGTATTATTTCTGAAAGAAGATGTAAATAAGAAAATTAAATTTTTATCTGGAGGAGAAAAAAGTAGGCTCAGATTATGTTCTTTGACTTTTGAGAATGTTAACTTTATGATTCTAGATGAACCAACGAACCATTTGGATATTGATTCAAGGGAGGTTCTAGAACAATCATTGTCAAAATTTGAGGGAACTCTGCTATTCGTATCCCATGATCGTTATTTCATAAATAAGATTGCAGATAGAGTTATGCTTATTGAAAATAATAAGTTACAAAGCTATCCTGGTGATTATACTTATTATTTGGAGGAATATCAAAAAGCCCTTGTGAGAGAATTAGATATACCTATTAATGAGGAACGGGATAGGAAGAAACAATTAGAACAAAGTAACAGTAAACCTTCTACTAAACTGATTCCTTCAGAAAATTCTTCAAGTAAGAAGGTTGAATTGATTGAAAAAGAGATTGAGCAGATGGAGGAGAAGATAAAATCACTTGAAGAAAGGATGCTGTTGAACAACTCGGAGGTAAACTACCTTAGGGAATTGTTTCAAGAAAAGGAAGGCATAGAAGAAGAACTGGCAATGGCTTATGAAAAATGGGAACAATGGCAAGTTATTGATTGATTATTTATAAATAACTTAAATTACAAGTATTTGTATAAAATAAAAATTAGTATTGACAAAATGCAACCTATTTCGTACTATATATGCAATAGGTTGCATTTTATTTTATGAAAGGGAGTTGTATTTATGGAGTATTCAATTATGGATCAACAGCAGTACATTTTCGGAAGTATTTTGCTTCTTGGCAACAAATTACAAAGCATGAGAAATGACCTGTTTGAAGATATGACATTAAAGCAATTTATTTTATTGATTATGATAAGTCAGATGGATAAGCCATCGCCATCAGTTCAAGAAATAGCTGATTTTGCCGGAAGCACCAGACAGAACGTTAAAAAGATGCTAGAAATATTGGAAAGAGAGGAATATGTGACTATCAAAAAATCTATTGAGGATAAAAGAAGCTTTTGCGTGACATTAACGGAGCTATGTATTCGGTATTTTGAGCAGCATAAAGATGCGGCAGAAAAAATCACAAATGTTCTTTTTCATGGAATGGAGGATAGAGATATAGCCTCCACCTACAAGGTTATAAATATACTATTTGAAAACATTGAAAAAATAAACAACACGGAAGGAATAACTCTATGAAAACGAAAAAAATCAACAATATAGACATTTTATCCCTAATGATTATCTTATTTACAGTCCTCGTCACTGTGGCAGGCTTACTTTCATTTGATATAAGCAAAAGCTATGATATCGTAAATCAGTATGGAGATACAATAAAAATGTTCGGAAGCGGAATATATGCGCATGACTCATACTTCAAAGTACCTATTACTATTGGAAGTGATTTTACAATATTAGTGATGGTTGTTCCAATGCTGATTATCGCTTTAATAAGAGAAATCAAAAGTAGAACAAACAAGACAAAAATGTGTTTAATCTCTGTACTTTCTGCAGTGCTTTATTATGCTACTGGATTAGTTTTTGGTGTTACATATAACAGTTTTCATTTGATCTATATTACCTTATTTGCATGCACTCTATTTGCAGTTTTTTCATTGATCAGAAATATAGATATCAAGCAAATACGCGAAGCTCAGCAATGGAAATTGCCATCAAAGGGATTAAGCATTTTTCTTATTTTATCCGGCATAGCAATTATAGTGGCTTGGCTTCCTGATATCCTTTCTTCCTTAATAGCAGGAACTTCTCTATCTCTAATTGAAGTATATACCACAGAAATAACCTATGTGTTAGATATGGGAATAGTCGGACCATTATGTCTGGTTTGTCTGTATTTGCTTAAAAAGAAAGACGGACTCGGCGATATTCTCTTAACAATTCTTTTAAAATTATGTATGATAATCGGTGTAATGATGATTCCGCAGACTGTTTATCAGATCATATCAGGTGCTAGCATACAATGGGTGGGTATACTTGCTAAGTCAGGCTCATTTGTTGCGCTAGGAGGCTTTGCAGCGTATTTTGATAGCAAATTATATAGGGGACTGAAATAGCTGCATTGCATTTGTACTTGTAAAATTAAAGGTTGCAAAGAATTACAATAAATGGTATAATCATAAAAAATGTAAGGAGGGATGTTCTATGAAGAATTCAAAAAGATTAAAAGAAAATCATATGACAGAAAGCATGGCATCTCCCTCGGTTGTCTAATTAAAGCTTCTAATAATGGCGTATAAAACCCGAGGGAAGAAAATCACTCGGGTATTTTTATACCCAATTTTAGGAGGTTTGTATGAAAAAATTGATTAATAACAAAAACTATTTATTGTATTGGTTTGGTACGGCACTTATTATGGCATCAAGTAATATCGTTCAATTTATGCTGTCTCTTTATGTATTGGACATAACGGGATCTGGCACTTTATTTGCTACTATGTTATCTATCACCATCTTTCCAAGATTATTATTTACTCCTTTAGCAGGCGTATTAGGTGATCGTTTTAATCGAAAGAAATGGATGGTAATCATGGGATTTTGTTCAGGAATGACACTAACATTATCCGGAACACTTCATCTATCGGTAAGTACGCTTACAATCTGGATGATCTATGTTTTGGTCATATTGCTTGAAGTGTTTGAAACGTTCTTTAGCAGTGCATCTGCAGGTATATTACCTTTGATTGTTTCAAAAGAAGAATTGGGTGATGCAACCTCAATGGCTGGATTTGATGATGGAATAGTAGGAATAATTGGTCCTATTATAGCTGCAATTTTATATGGAAGAGTGGAAATTGGATTTGGATTAATCATAGCTGGGTTGATTTCAATAATAGGAATTTCACTAATTATGGTTATGCGAATTCTACACAACCAAGAAAATAGTAGTATTCAAGAGAAAAAGACACTTTTACATGACTTCTTTGAGGGAATCAAACTGATCAATAGTCAGATTTTTTTAAGGAAGCTCGTTATTCTTGCACCTATGATTAATTTTTTTCTTACATCAGTATTTACGATTAGTATTGTATTTGTATTAAGAGAAAATTTGGGTGTATCGGCAGTCGTTTACGGCAATTATCAAGCGCTGTTATCAGCAGTATCATTATTAGCTCCTTTGATTGCTATGAATTTAATGAAGAAACGAGATGCCATAAGATTATTGCCATCCTTAATATTGGTTATGACCGTTGGTTTTGTATTGATGACTCTAGGGATGATTTTAGGATATTTTGAAATAGTAGATGAAAGAGCAATGATAGCCATATTGTTTCTGGGCAGTGCTGTGACGATTGCTATCGTAGTTATTATGAATATTACTACATTAGTATTATTCCAAACAATAATTCCTTCTAATTTTCTTAGCCGAATCGCATCCGTTGTTAATTTGTTAGCGACTATCTCAATCCCAATCGGTCAGATGATATACGGAAGTATGATTGATTTATTTCCGGCTTTTTGGACGTTGATTTTATCAACCGTAGGTATTTTTATACTATACCCCATAACTAAATCTATTTTGAAAAATGTACCTCAAAGTAAAGATTTCAAAGTGCAGCGTATGGGAGGAAATTTGAATGAATAATTTAATTATGAAAAATTATGGTTATTTTAATTTTTTTGATACGGATGCTGATAATGAAAACGTTGGACGAATTACTTTTCATAGTAAGGAAAATTATCGTGTATTATGTTCGAAAGGAGAGTTAAAAGGGGTATTAAAGGGTAAATATGCATATCAGACAAAAATATCAGAGGAGTACCCTTATGTTGGAGATTGGGTATCATTTAATTATACAAGTGAAGATCAGGTTATAATAACCGGTATCATTCCAAGAAAAAATAAAATATCAAGAAAGATGAGGGGAAAGCAATTCTCAGAGCAAATAATTGCATGTAACGTTGACTATATAATTATTTGTATTTCAGCTAATGAAAATTTTAGTATAACGCGGTTAGAAAGATACTTATATGCATTTTCTTGCGAAAATGCAAAACCCGTTGTTGTAATCACAAAAAAGGATCTTGTTGATAATATCGATGAATATATTTTGAAAATAAAAGAGAACTACCCAAACCTTGATGTGATAGCGACAGGTATGTATGATAATTTAAGTATAGAGAAGCTTCTTCCTTTTTTAGCAGAGGAAACGACAAGTGTAATTATTGGGTCATCAGGTGTGGGTAAATCAACGTTAATTAATCAAATTATAGGTAGCGATGTGCTTCGCACTGGTGAAATCAATGAAAAGACAGAGAAAGGAAAGCATACAACAACATTTAGAAAACTTATTTATCTTGGAAGCGGATTCGGCTGCATGATAGACACTCCGGGTATGCGTTCAGTTTCTCTGTGGAATTGTGATGATGGAAATGAAGCTTTTTCAGATATTGAAGAACTAACTCATTTCTGTAAGTATAGAAATTGTACGCATACTTCTGAAAAGGGATGTGCTCTTTTAGAATCTGTAATTCAAGGAGGTATAAGTAAAGAGAGATATCGTAATTTTGTCAAACTTAAGAAGGAAGAAGATTTTATAAATAGTAAAATAGATACAAAAGCAATTAAGGAATATAACAAGAGAATTAAAGAACGAGAAAAATAAAAAAGTCTTACTAGAACTGATAGAAAATTTATTCTACAAAACCACCAAACTGATTAAATATTTATTAATCAGTTTGGCGGTTTTAATTTAATGTAATATAAGTAACGAATGTAGAAGAGCTCTCTAGTAACAATAAAAAGTTATGATAAGTCCTTTTATTTTAAATTACACATTGACATTTATCGATATGAGGCATATTATAATAATAGATTGGCAGACATCAATATGAAAAGGAAGGAAAGTGAATTAATATGAAAGCAATATGGTTCTTTTTTCAAGATCAAATTCTAGGAATGAAATGGTTAAACACAATAATTGGAAATGGATTATCCGTGGTGGGTATTGATATTAATACAAAAATAGGTGGTAGTATCCAATTCTTTCTTTATGACACAATTAAAATTTTTGTATTACTATCTGTACTGATTTTTATAATCTCTTATATTCAGAGCTTCTTTCCACCAGAGAGGACAAAGAAGATACTTGGAAGATTTCATGGTATTAAAGCAAATATATTAAGTGCATTACTCGGAACAGTAACACCGTTTTGCAGTTGTTCTTCTATTCCATTATTTATTGGATTTACAAATGCAGGATTGCCTCTTGGCGTCACATTTTCATTTTTAATTTCATCACCACTTGTTGATTTGGGTGCACTTGTTCTTTTGATGAGTGTATTTGGAGCCAAAATTGCTATTACATATGTAGTAGTAGGACTTCTACTTGCAGTCATAGGTGGTACAATAATTGAAAAATTAGGAATGGAAAATTATGTTGAACGATTTATCAATAAGGCAGGTAATGTAGATATAGAAGCACCTGAATTATCAACGAACGAAAGATTGACTTATGCCTTGGAACAAGTACAGGCTACAGTAAAAAAAGTATTTTTATATGTTCTTATAGGGGTTGGTATTGGAGCAATAATCCATAATTGGATACCTGAAGAATTAATTCAAAAAATATTGGGCGACAACAATCCTTTTTCAGTTTTAATTGCTACAGTTGTTGGTATTCCGATGTATGCGGATATATTTGGAACAATTCCAATTGCTGAAGCTTTATTTACCAAAGGCGTAGGAGCCGGAACAATTCTCTCGTTTATGATGGGTGTTACAGCGCTTAGTTTACCATCCATTATTATGCTCAGAAGAGTTGTGAAGCCCAAACTATTAGTAACTTTTGTAGGTATTGTAACAGTAGGTATTATTATCATAGGATATTTCTTTAATGCCTTTAGTTATTTATTGGTATAAATATTACCATTAGTAAAGCGTTAAAAGTTATTATGTGATTAGCAATTTTAGCAATCGCTTTTATATGTTCTTTTTAGGATTTTAGTTAATAATATAAACATAGGAGGATTTAAAAATGGGATTAATTGAGAAGTTATTTAAAGGAAATAGTTCATCTAGTTGTGAAACAGAGCCAAACACGAATGAAAATAATGTATTAACGATTAAGATATTAGGCTCCGGTTGTAAAAATTGTGTCACACTCACAGAAAACGTAAAGATAGCATTAAAAGAAATGAAATTAGAAGCAAATGTTGTGAAAGTGACAGATCTAGTTGAAATTACTGGATATGGTATTATGTCAACACCAGCTATGGTTATAAATGAAAAAGTAGTTTCGTATGGCAAGGTGTTAAAACCAAAAGAAGTGGTTAAAATTCTTGAAAAAGTATGATAGGGGAGTGATGTTTCTTTGATTACAAGCTTTGAAAGCATCTGGGAAGAATTCAGTATACCGCTAAAAAGTTTTATTAAAAGACGGATCACTAATGAACAGGATGTTGAAGACATATTACAAATTGTATTTCTAAAGATTCATAACAATATTAATAACTTGAATGAAACAAATAAAATACATTCCTGGATATATACCATAACTAAGAATACCATATATGATTTCTATAGAACACAAACACATGATTTGTATATTGAATGCTTATTTGAAGATATTTTCATTGAAACTCAGGATGAGGTAACTTCAAATAATGAAATTGCACAATGTCTGAAAGTACTGATACAAAAGCTTCCTGAAAAGTACAAAGAAGCACTTATTTTCACTGAATACCAGAATTTTACCCAGAAGGAATTAGCGTTACGAATGGGTATATCGGTGTCTGGAGCTAAGTCAAGAGTTCAAAGAGCAAGGATTTTACTGAAAGAAATGATCTTGAACTGCTGTTATATAGAGAAAGATCATAGAGGTAATATCATAGACTATAAAGCGAAAAGTAAAGATTGTAATTGTTGCTGAAAAAATTCTGAAAAAAGATGAAAAAAGTTTGCTGAAAAAAGGACGCTTAAAATGCGTCCTTTTCCTTTTTTGAACGTCTATATAAATGAAAATCAAATTAAACTAATGGAGGACAGATATGACGAACAATAAGGAAGAAATAAGAGATTCTATTAGAAAGAATTATACTAAGGTTGCATTGAAAGGTACAAATGGAGGTTGCTGCAGTGGTGGTGGCTGTTGTTGTAATGGCTCGGCCGCGGATATCAGTGAATCATCTAAAAGAGTGGGTTATACAGAGGATGATATTTCAAGTGTTCCTCTGGAATCCAATATGGGATTGGGATGTGGAAATCCTATTGGAATAGCGGCAATAAAAGAAGGAGAAACCGTTCTTGATCTTGGAAGCGGGGGCGGATTTGATTGCTTTCTTGCCAGAAGGCAGGTGGGAGATACAGGGCATGTAATTGGGGTAGATATGACACCTGATATGATAAAATTGGCAAGACAAAATGCTGAGAAAAGCGGATACACCAACTTAGAATTCCGGTTAGGTGAAATTGAACATTTGCCTGTAGCAGATAAATCAGTAGATGTTATTATATCAAACTGTGTTATCAACTTATCTCTGGAAAAAGAGAAGGTCTTTCTCGATGCTTATAGGGTGCTTAAATCAGGTGGAAGATTATCCATATCAGATGTTGTTGCTACAGCAGAATTGCCGGATCACATAAAGCATGATTTAACAATGATGGCAGGCTGTATTGCAGGTGCTGAATATGTAGAAAGCATCAGAACTATGATGCAAAATGCAGGATTCCAGAATATTAAGCTAACACCAAAAGATAACAGCAACGAGATTTTGAAAACGTGGGTAGAGAACAGCAATATTGAGGACTTTGTAGCATCTTACATGATAGAAGCGACAAAAATATAGATTTTACTTAAATTATTCAAAAATACATTTAATTAATGGAACTTGAATATAGAAGGCTGCCAAAACATGATTATATCTTGTTTTGGCAGCCTTCACACGAGTTATCCTATTTGGTTAAAGATTAAGTATCTAAAAGCTATATTTCGTACTTTATTTGACAATATCTAAAGCAAGCTTCCACGCAATGACTCTTAAAACAGAGTCATTTAATCTGCTTTCGCTTATGGTCCCATCAAGGACGGCAGCTAGGACAGCAGGAATCTGTTGCTCAAAATTTGAAGCTATAAGTAAATCATTACCTGCAAGAATTGCTTGGACTGCAGCCTCTTCATCTCCAGTATATTCTTTAATTGCATCCATACTTAAATCGTCTGTCATAATAACACCGGTGAAACCTAAATCATTTCTCAAAATTTCATGTATCTTGGGAGACAGGGAAGCAGGATAGTCCTTATCTATACTAGTTATAATATTGTGGGATACTAAGATACTATCTGCGCCAGCTTTGATACCTGCTTTAAAGGGCAGAAAATCACTGGTTACAAAAGTATTATAGTCTCTCTCATCAATTGCAATTCCTGTGTGGGTATCTACATTATTGCCATATCCTGGAAAATGCTTTAAGGTACTTCCTATCTTATTTTGTTTCATTACTTCAACGACAGCTTCTACGTATGCGGAAGTAACATCTGCATTTTTGCCAAAGGAACGACTATATATAAAGTCATTTGGATTGGTAGACACATCACAAACCGGAGCAAGGTTTACATTAATACCAAGACCAAGTAATAAATTAGCCTTCTCGAGCGTATCACTGCGGACTAAATCAAAACCACCTTCTTTGTATAAATCTATAGGAGAATAAAATGGGACAGCACGAAATGCTGAATATTTACTAATTCTGTTAACTGTACCGCCTTCCTCATCCACACCAATTAACATAGGAATTGCAGATGTAGACTGATAACTTGCTATTAAATTTTTAATACTGGTCTTATTTTCATTCTTAAAGTCATCTCCAAAGAGTATATATCCGCCTAAATAATAGTTTTTAATATCCTCTAATGCCTGCTCTTTTCTTAAGCGGACAAAAAATAACTGCCCTACCTTTTCCTCTAAAGTCATCTCCTGCAAAATTGCCTGTGCTCTTGACTCATTCGTTGCTTCAGGAGTTGGAGTAATGGTAGGTGTATTAGTTGGAGTGGAAGTAGGTTCAGGTGTAGGGACAGAAGTGGGAGAAGGGCTTGCTTCAGGCTCATTTGTGTTGTCAGGTAAAGGTTTTGATGAAGTTACATCGTCAATATTATTTCCATGCTTCAATAAACTACAACCTCCGAGTAGCAGTATTGTTGTTAGTAATGTAAATGTGAATAAATATTTGCGTACATTCATAATTTTTGTCCTTTCGTACTTACATGATATTTCGTTGGTATAAAATTTAATTATCGTATTAAACATGATAGATAAGAGAGTTTTTCTTCGGTCAAGATAATAAGTAAATTTCTTTAATTTATGTTATTTTAGTTAAGATATAGGTAAATTTCTTTAATCAATGTTATAGTTAAGATATATATAAATTTCTTTGATCAATGTTATTATAGTTAAGATATAGGTAAATTTCTTTGATCAATGTTATTTTAGTTATGATATATATAAATTTCTTTGATCAATGTAATTTTAGATTGTTAAAAGAAAGATAAACTCCTGTTTGGTGACCTTCATTCTAACACCTATTACAAAATCCGTAAAGGAATATTGGATCCTGTAGAGCATTAGCTCATTTTTATAATCTGTATCTATAAATATCCAAATAAAATTAAGATGTCAATTTACTATAATATTATTTCCAGATTGTTAGTTTTACGTTTAATTCAAACCAATTATTTAATTCTATATAAGGTAACAAAGGATTATAAAGCTTCGCAAGATATACATATGAATGATTCTTATACAATAACTTCTGCAACGATGTAGAAGATTCTATCGTCTATATTTCAGAAACAAAAGATGATTCGATAGATTATGGTGTATTTTTGACCTGGATGTATAAGAATAAATGATATAGAAAAATATAGCTTTTAGATTATTAATTATGGTTACAGTTCAAATTGGAACTATGAGACACACTTGAAATAATTGGTAATGAATGGTATATTAAGAATGTATTTATATTTTCATATAAGTTTAGTTTAGTTGGAATTTGTTGCCAAGGTGTCACACTTGAAAAGAATAATAAAGGGAAGAGTACTTTCTTTAAAGGAGTAAAAATGACAGAAGAACAGTTTGATGAAATGAAAAATAGATTGCAACAATTTAGTTTTACCTCATTGAAATATGCGAATTATGAAGAAATGGCTGACTATGTAATATTGTCTATTGATGATAGCGCAATTATTATTTACGGCTATAATTCTGAGGGCAAGAGATATGAATATCATTGGGCATGTAATCATAAAGAAGATTTATTGAAACAATTACAAAAAAGAAATAATAATGAACAAATAACTTTTGTCCCGAAAGATTGGGTAGAATCCATTAAGAATTTAGGATTTGATATTTATGCAATTTGGAATGATTATTTTACAGATAACTTAGAGGAATTTGCTAATTCTGAAGAACCGAAATTTATCAGTCCTAGTAATTATAATGAAGCATCTAAAGTTACTCTTTCTTGTAAAGGACAAAGCAGAGGATTTACAGGCCAAAGTGAAGAATGGATGAAACAGTGGATTGACAATAGGGAACCTGCTTCACCTGATTATGCATCAGGTTGTGTTGCTATTGCCGAAATCAAACAAGAGATGATAGGCGTGATTTGTATTGGTATGTATGGAAGTGGGGACAAAACAACTCTTTGGGTGCGAGAGGTAGCTGTCAAACCAGAATTTCATGGATTGGGCACTGCTAGAAAATTGATAGGACAGGCTTTTGCATATGGTTTAAAACATGGCGCAAAGAAATCTTTTTTAATGGCAGATGAGTGTAATGATAATGCTTTATATTTGTATAGAAGTATGGGATTTAAAGCAGGTTCTGATGAAGGTCAGATTGATATGATAAGGTAATGATTATCTTCCCGATACAGAACTTTATAAGAATATGTGATTTTGAAAAAGGAGTGAGTGAAATGGATATTATAATTAGAGAAGAACAAACAAAAGATTGGTATGCTACAGAATATGTTGCTAAGAGAGCATTTTGGAATCTGCATCATCCCGGATGTGAGGAACATTATCTGGTCCACAAGCTACGAAGTGATCCTGCATATATACCAGAGTTAAGTCGCGTAGCAGAAATAGATGGAAAAATCATAGGAGAGATTTTATATTCAAAAGCATGTGTGGATACGGGAACACAGAAAATTGATGTATTAACATTTGGACCACTGTGCGTAATACCGGAATATCAGAATAAGGGAATTGGGGGAAGGCTTTTAGAGGAAACCATGAAGTTGGCAACAGAAAAAGGGTATAAAGCAATCATTATTTTTGGTGAACCCTGGTATTATCCTAAGCATGGATTTCAGACCTGCGATAACTTCGGGATTACTACAAACGAAGGAAAGAACTTTGATGCTTTTATGGGAATTGAATTGGTTTCGGGAGGACTTGCAGCGCTAAACGGTAAATTTATGGAGTCAGAGACCTTTGAAAATCTTCCGGCAGACGAAGTAGATGAGTATGATAAAAAATTCCCATACATGGAGAAACTGAAATTACCAGGACAGTGGCAATGAATTTGAGGCTATAAGAATAACCTGCAATAGATTTTCATTGTTTGCCTGGTGAAGTGAAAGTGGATCGTGTGGTAATCTACCGAATATTATATGAGAAAAGGTGATAAAATGCAAGATAGTAGAGAAGAAGATATATTAAAGCAGCAAGTAACTGAGATCATGAATGAACAACAATCTAAGATTAATCAGGAGAATCCTCCAACGTCGGGAAAGAATAAACCTGTAAATAAGAAAATGCATCGGTCTTTAAAAGTAGCAGGTTTGACGGTTGTTGCATTGTTGATCATATTTTCCTTAATTATTGGAACAAAAGGTGGACGTAGATTCATATATCAATCTATAAGCGTTTTCATTTATAATAATATTGATAACAATGATATAATCAAGGAATATCAAGAAGACGGTGATAATAATCATTATGCAGATGATATAAGACAGGAAGATTATATTACAAATTATTTGATTTTTGGTATTGAAGAATTCGGAGGGGCAAAAAATACCGATTCTATAATGATTGCTTCCATTAATACAAAAGATGATACATTAAAACTTACTTCACTGCTTCGTGACAGTTATGTTGAAATCCCAGACCATAAAACAAATAAATTAAATTCAGCTTATGCAAAAGGCGGAGCTAGGATGATGGTTGATACCATCGAGCTGAATTATAAAATCAAAATAGACGGCTATGTTTCTGTTGATTTCAAATCCTTTGAAAAAATAGTAGATCTACTAGGTGGTGTAAAGATAGAACTAGGTAAGGAAGAGGCAAAATATTTGAATACAACCAATTACATATCGAAAAAATCAAATCGTAATGTAAAAGCTGGCGTTAATAAACTGAATGGTAATCAGGTAATGGGATATTGCCGCGTACGAAAAGTGAAGACACTTGGTGGAGCCAATAACGATTATGGTCGTATCGTTCGTCAGCAAAGAGCATTAAAAGCTATTTTTGATAGTTATAAATCACCGAAAAATTTCTTTCGAATTATTTCGGTTACGAAAGAAAGTCTGGGCTATGTGACAACTAATTTAACGCAAAGTCAGATTAAAAAGGCGATGGAAGATATCATTGAGAATAGAATTAAAACTTTAGATACCTTCCGTATTCCAGTTGACGGTACATTTGATGCACCTAAAAAATATAACGGTATTGGATATCCTCTGATTTTAGATTGGAATGCCAATAGAATAGAACTGTATAAATTCATTTTTCATGATACTGAGGAAGAAGCGATAGCCGCCTTAGAATGATATTTGTTATAGACAAACCGTGCAATATATTGAAAGGGGTATGGCTCTAGAATGTTCAAATTCTATATCCCTTATAATAAAAAGCCTTGTAAACAAACGTTTATAAGGCTTTTATTCGTATCATTTCTAAGAAACTTTGTTCTTTTCACATTATGATCCCGACGTAGTTGAACGATTAACAAGCTTAGAAAGAAATTTTTATGTCAATGCATATAGAAATCTACCCAATATATTAGATTGGCTAATTGTTATCAACGGATAAATAAAAAATCGAATCGAAGAAATAGCAGAGTTTTTGATGGTTAAAGCGTATAAACCAATTGGAGGTTATGCGCTTTGTTTCATTCAGATATTATCAATGTACTAACTATTCGTTAAACTTAGGTTTTGCGAATAGTACGATGTATCGAATAACAGGTACTAAAATTTCTGTTCACTCACTATTCTTTCTAGTTCTAATAAATCAGCGCGAGTTAATTCTTGGTTTTTAAGATACTCGTTTAAGAATGTACTCAAAGAACTATTGTATAATTTGCTAAATAAAAATTTTGTCTCTATGTTTTGTATGGTACGTTTTGATACTGCAGCCTTACATAGAAATCCTGGATCTTCACGTTTGATCGCGCCTTTATCAATTAAGCGTTTAATTACTGTATAGGTAGTATTTTTCTCCCAACCGATATATTCCTTAATTATTTTGGAAATATCTTTTGCTGCCAATATTTTATTGGACCACAATAGTTCCATAATATTAAGTTCTCCTTCGTGTAGTCGAATCTCAGCCATTATTAAGCACCTCTTTCTCGATAAAATTGCATTCTACAATTATAGACAAAATTCTTGGTGAATATTTCGATTGATATTTCAGTAGTGTATTGTTATTAGATTAATATTTTGGAACATAAAAATATCAACTTATTTATATTAACATCTTTAGATAAAAATATTATGTGGAAAATATCACTGTAAAATCAACATCTTACTTCAGTAGAATGGCAAATAACCTTATGAGACACTTCATCTACAAATGTAGACAAAGACTGTGCACATCCATACTATCGCAATAGAAAAGATTTGTCAATCAGTTTATCAACCATTTTGTAATTATTATGCAATTATATTGGTAAAATAAGGGCGACACATATTTTCATGCAATTAAGTACTTTTTTTATAAGCAAAATACAGCATAATATGGTACATATTTAATATTATTCGTGAGTTCAAAGTTTTTCGATGATATTTTTACAGCATAGGAAACATCATATTTTTGTTTGAATATACTAATACTCTTCGACCGTGTATTATCATTTAAGTGAACTTCGATTGGAATGATCCCGTCTTCATTAGTAATAATAAAGTCTATCTTTGCCATGGAATCAGACTCCCAAAAGCCAATATCATATCCATTGGTATGTAATGCTTGTGCAACATAGTTCTCTAACAAACCTCTTTTTGCAATATTATCAAATTGCATATACTCCGTTTCTATCATATTGGAATATAACATACCCACATCCTGCATATAAAGCTTAAAATTGGGACTTGCGATTGACTCATTTTTTGTTACCTTACCGTTAATTCGTGGGGAAGCTATAATTTCAAGCTGCTCCTCTGACAATTTACTACATTTAATTGCAAAGTTATGGTCTTCAAGAAATTGAATTGCTTCTTTATACATTGCATGCGTCGTACCTTTTCGTATTAATTTATATTGAAATTTCTTATTTTCTTTCATAAGCTGAAGCGCTAAGATATCATATACCTGGTTAATTTTTAAAGCATCGCTCTCCGTATTGTTTTTCTTAATATAATTATGGTAAACACTTTCTAATTGGTTATGCTGCTCTGCTATATTGGTCTCCGAGGACAGACTAAAATATTCATTGATTGCACAAGGCATGCCTCCAATATGTAGGTATAGTTCAAATAGGACCAAAAGCTCTTTATGTACGATATCCGGTATTTTTTTATTAGAATTAAAATGGTAGGAAATTGCTTCAATATACCACTCATTGGAAGTTGCTTTTAAAAATTCATCAAAATCCAATGGATATAATGTAACCTGTTTATATTGTCCGTAATTCATAGAATAGTCAACAGGAGAACTAGAAATAGCGATGATATATTTAAAATATCCGAACTGAAGTAATTGATCTATAGTTTCTAGTGCAAAAGGTAAATAGGTGACTTCATCAAGAATAAGGATGGTATCTTCAAGTGAAATTTCTCCTTCTATGTTTGAATGTTGTGTAATTTCTTTTGCAATAATATGGACATCCGTTGATAAAAAAAGCGAAACGACGTTTGGGTCTCGCTCAAAGTTAAGATATATAATTTGTGAATAAAATGTTTTTGCAAAATCGTATGCCAAATAAGTTTTGCCTACACCTTTCATACCGGTAAGCAAAATTGGTTTTGATTCATTTGCATTTTTCCAGTTGATTAATTCATCAATTATTTTCCTTTTCAACAGAATTACTCCTTACGATTTCTTTAGTTTGTTTAAAAGTAAAGTAAAATAATCAGGCAATGGAGCCTGAAATTCAATATATTCTCTAGTTGTTGGATGAATGAACCCCAGAATGCCTGCATGCAATGCCTGTCCATTCACTTGATAGGGATCCTTTGCAGGACCATAAACGATATCCCCGACGAGAGGATGATGAATATTTGCCATATGCACTCTGATTTGATGGGTACGTCCTGTTTCTAAAGAACATTCAATATGAGCGAATTTATGATTTATATTTTCTAATACGACATAATTTGTTGCGGCATATTTTCCGTTTTTATAATTAACAGCCATTTTTTTGCGATCATGTTGATGTCTTCCAACAGGTGCTTCTACTCTTCCACTTTCGGTATCAAAGGAATGATATACAATAGCCTGGTACCTTCTGGTTATAGTATGAGCTTTTAATTGTTCCGCAATGAATTGATGCGATTTATCATTCTTGCATACAACTAAAAGTCCAGTCGTATCGCGATCAATTCGATGCACAATACCTGGCCGCTGCACACCATTAATTCCTGATAATCCCTCTTTGCAATGAAATAATAAAGCATTCACTAAAGTGCCGCTATAATGCCCTACTGCAGGGTGAACTACCATCCCTTTTTGTTTATTCACTATGATTACATCTTGGTCCTCATAAACAATATCGATAGGAAGGTCCTCAGCGATGATTTCAGCCTCTTTTAGTTCTGGAAGCATCAATACAACATTTGCACCCAATATAACCCGAGAATTGGATTTTACAGGCTTCTCATTCATGAAAACTCTTCCATCTTCTATGAGTTTTTGTATATAGGATCTAGAAATATCTTGTTGATTCCGGGAAATATATTTATCAATCCGACATCCGTTATTTTCTTCATCAACAATAAATTCAATCATTTGATCCAATACTTCATCATCCATATTATTCGGTATCCTTCTTCTTTTTCTTAAATGAAAATATTTGATCTAAAAATGCGAAATCATCTTCTTTATAGTAAAATAAAGAAAGTAGGACTAATAAAACAGCTGTAACGGATACATAGCAATCCGCCAAATTAAAGACTGGAAAATTAATCAATTCAAAATAGATAAAATCAACAACGTAACCAATTGTGATTCGATCAATCATATTACCAACTGCACCGGCCATAAGAAAAACCATTACAATTTTTAAAGCATTGAATTTCTTATCTTTTGGAATTTTAAAATACAAATAAATTAACCCAATAAATATAACGCTAGTTAGTATACTAAGAAAAAAAACCTGACCTTTAAAAATTCCCCAAACCGCACCTGTGTTTTCAAGATATTCAAGCCTTAATACTTTTGGAATAATAGGAATAGGTTCATTCCCTTTTAAGTTCGTACTTACTAAATATTTTGAAACTTGGTCTACTATTATTAAAATTATAAAATAGAATAAATGTCGTAATTGTTTCTTCATATAGCCTCCCTAAACATTGTTTTTTTAATCCAATTATTAAAATAAGGATAGAACTGCTTCACGCATTTCATCCTGCGTTACTGTTGTATCAATTATAGCATGTCCAATCTGAGTTAAGAGAATAAAACGAATTTGATTCATATCCATTTTCTTATCGTTTTTTGTTACTGCGAGGATTTCATCAACGTCTAAACCACTGATTTTGACAGGCTGCCCATAGTTCATCAAGGTTGTAAGGATATCATTGTATGTATCCTGATGCAAAAATCCTCGTTTCATCGAAAGATAGGAAGCAGCGGCAATTCCGATGGATACACATTCGCCGTGCAATAATGTAAAATCCATTAACTTTTCTACAGAATGACCTATGGTATGTCCAAAGTTTAAGAGTGCACGCTCTCCGGCTTCTTTGGGATCTTCTTCAACAACTGCTTTTTTGATTTGGCAGCTTCGGTAAATCATTTCTTTCAATATTGCAAATTCCATTGTTTTAACTTGGAGAACATGCTCCTTTAACCATAGATAATAGGATGCATCTTTGATTAATCCGTGTTTTATGATTTCACCCATTCCTGAGTTAAATTGCACATCATTTAGGGTGTTTAGCGTTGCTATATTCATATAAACCAACTCAGGTTGGTGAAAAGCTCCAACCATATTCTTATAAGCTTTAAAATCTACTCCCGTCTTGCCACCAATACTTGAATCTACCATCGCAAGTAGTGATGTAGGTACTTGAACAAATCGAATTCCTCGCAAATAGGTTGCTGCGACAAATCCGGTTAAGTCTCCCACTACACCTCCACCTAATGCTACTAATACATCATTCCGATCAAAACTAGCAAGTATTAGCTGTTCATAGCATGCACTCACGGTATCAAGATTTTTACTGCTTTCCCCAGCAGGAAAAACATAAGTCGAAACACTTTTTGCATAACCATATAATAAAATTGATAATTCATCTAGATAATGAAGAGAAACATTGGTGTCGGATAGGATCAGGAATCTTCGATTTCTCATATTTAACGGTTCTAAGGCAGAGAGAAACCCACCAAAGTCATTTTCGATGACAATATCATAAGCTGGTTTTAGTTCATAAAATACGGTAAGATTATTTTGCATAAAATCGCATAACCACAATCTCTTTCCTATGTGAGATAGTTATGCATCCTCCTCATCTATTTTTTAGTTTTCATTTCCATTGGTGTACATTTTACTTTCCTCCTATTAAATATACAATGATATTGTGATAGAATATCTTCCTTTTTTCGTCATTTTTGATGTGCCCCGGTAGATAAATCTACCAAATCCACGTACCGATATAATATCATTTTCCTTTAATGTGTAGCTATTCGATAAGACTTCCTTACTATTTACAAACACTTTACCGCCTTCGATGAGCCCGGTTAAACTACTTCTGGAGGTGTTGAAAGCGACGGATAATACACTGTCTAGTCGAATTGAAGATACAGTACCACTCATTTCTTTGAGTTTCGGCTTATAATCAAAGGCAATCATTGGTGTAACAGAAGTAGAAACATTGGTATGCTTTACTTTAATTATATTATCCAAGAGAAAATCTTTTATCGTATTACTACAGAATAAATAACCTTCCTTCTCATTAATTAAAATATCACCTAGTTTACAACGATCAATTCCTAAATGAATGGTAGCGCCCAGAAAATCTGGATGAGATAAATCATCGCTGAATTTTTCATTCTGTGGAGATATTTTAATACAGGTAATTGGAAAGTCAACAGATTCCTGATTTGTTATCGTCTCATCACCACAAAAACAAAGCATTTTCCTTTCAGCTTCAGAATAACCACCAAAAGTAAAATACTGTATCATTGGTAACTCTTTTTTGATACTAAGAAGTAAGCCTTGTTCATTCAAATTTAAAAAATCAGTGAAAGTACAGATACCTCTGTGATAAGCAGTATTTGCTAAATCCTTAAAACGATTGCATAAGATATGCTCATCCTTGTCATTTTTCATCTTAACTCCTAAAATTGATTGTGAAATGTCGGTGGTTCAAAGCCATTTTCTTGAATGATATCCAAATAATCTCCGGAAATATCAACCGTATCAGGAGAAACTATAAAGATACAACTAGAAATTCGATGTAATTTACCATTAATGGCATAAACAGAACCTGAAATAAAATCCATCGTACGCTGCGCTAATTTGTCATCAAAACCTTCTAAATTAATTACAGTGGCTCTACCAGATAAAAGCAGATCACAAATTTCTTGGGAATCCTCAAAGGAAGTGGGCTTCATGATACATACCTCTAGACCCTTAGTGGTAGTTCTAATCGGAACAACTTTACTAACAGTACTTTTCTCCATTCTAGGCATCCTTTCTTTCTTGAAATCTTTCGATACAGGGGCAATAGGTGTCTGAACTTGATGTTCCTCTTCATATGCTGTGCTTTTCGTAACTTTCTTCTCTAGACGTCTTGCGTGTTTTACTTCCTTTTCATTTTCTTCTTCCAGGTAATCTTCGTATTCATCATCCTCTGTTAGTTTCATAGAATTTAAAAAATTTTTAAAAATGTTAGCCATAAATAAAATCTCCCATCTATATATTATCTCTTTATAGGTCAAATTCACAATCCGTAAGTTTTCGTTCTCCAAAGATGCCTGTCCCAACTCTAATTAACGTAGCACCCTCTTCAATTGCGACTTCAAAGTCGCCAGTCATTCCCATGGAAAGTATGTCAAGTCGAGAATTATTTCCAAAAGAAGTATTTTCTCCTAAGGATATTTTTTCCCTATTAATCACATTATCAATGTTTTTTGAATTTATGTCAATAATTAATTGGTCTAGTTTTCTAAAATACGTTCGATTTTCTTCTTGATTTTCGACATATGGAGCAATTGTCATCAAGCCTCTTACTCTCACATGTTCTAACTTTGCAATTTCCAATAAGAGTGGAAAAACGTCTTCTTCTGCAACACCAAATTTAGTATCTTCTTTCGCTATATTAACTTCAATTAAGATATCACAGATAATATCTATCTTTGCGGCCTCTTCCTCAATCTGATTTGCAAGACGTAATGAGTCAACCGAATGAATCAAAACCGTTTTACCAACAATATATTTTACCTTGTTCCGTTGAAGATGTCCAATTTGATGCCAATAAACCTCTTCCTCAAAACTGCCATTTAACTCCTCATATTTTTGTGACAACTCCTGCACCTTATTTTCTCCAAAATGCCGCATCCCCAAATCATAAGCATCCATAATCATAGAATTAGGTTTCGTCTTACTAACCGCAATTAAAGTAACCTCCGCTCTATCCCTGCCCGCCCTCTTACAAGCCGCCTGGATTCGCTCCTCGATATCTGCAATATTTTCCCTCATCATAAAATGAAAACCTCCTAATTTATATAATAAAGAATTACGAAAGCCATAATAATCAATTAATCCTTTGTATTCATGTAAATTGATACCCTTAATATATGAAAATCAAATTACATTTTCATGATCAACAAATAAATTATACCATATTACAAGAAATTAATCCAATTAGGCAGATTGGTCCCAAACTATCAAACCAAAAATTATTATAATTCACATCAAAAAGTACACCTTCCAAGGGATACTCTATCATTTGTTTTAAAATTCCAAGAGATAAGAAATTCAATGATTTAAAAATTGTTATGGTTTTTCATATGGCCGGTGCAGTTGGTAATATAACTAATAGAATCACGATAGGCTACGTCTAGTATATGATTTCCTGCTCCACTGCCGTCGTACCATCCAGAGCAATATGATCATAAATAGAGAGTCCATATTCCGTATCTATATTCACAATACTGTACTCATCATTCTCATACAAGACTTCAATACGATTAAAAACCGCATAGCCTTTATTGACATTGAAAACACCTTTCAATTTACCCGTTGGACCAATTTGAAAAGTATCAGAGGTACTACCTGCTAAACCAATCAAAGTATCAGAAGCAAACTGTTTCGCATCCACATATCCATAGGTTTCATCTTGAAAATAAATATCAGTCGGAATAAAAGTTATTGTCACTTCCCCTGATTTATTGTACGTTTTTTTACTGAGACCTTTCTTTGTACTATCGCCACCAGTTGTAAAATATTCAAGAGGAATTAGATAGAAATCTTTTTCTACAATTGCAGTAATAGGTACTTTTAGCCCTTCTGCAGTGCTCATTGATAGTTCTATTTCTATAAAACGATCTTCCAAATATTTTGCCATATATTTATGCAAAGAAAGCTTTGCGTAAAAATCTGTACCATTTTGAAATAAAGAAATTCCTGCGCTAGCCGTAAAATCGTCTTCGGTAAACGTAAACTTTATACTATCTTTTCCAAGTAATTTTTGATATTGTTCCTCTGAAAGAGGCAAAACGATAGACCATTCATCACTATGAATCAATTTATAAATTGGACTATTCGCTGCAACAATATCCTTTGTAATTAAACTTGTTCGTTGGTAATTTTCGGGGTTAAATAATTCCTTTGTCAAATTGCTCGTAGTGATTGCTTCATAGGAATCACTATTATATGTAACAATTCCACTTTTTGTAGCTTTCATCATTTGATAGGAGGAGGATACGCCGGTCTCCTCTTGTATTTTCTGTGAATTGTTAATCATCGAAATACTAAGTAATTCTAAAACAGTGTTATTGACATCTGTCTTAAAATCATAGACTTCAGAAAAGTTATCATCAGAAAAGGATTGTTGAAATTGTTTCATGTTATTACTAATATATGTACTATTTTCTTTGGTTAAAGTAAATGGTGTATCCTCATCCATGATAATATCGTAAACCTGTTTATTATCATCAATAGAATAAACAGCAGAATCCTTAGCGGCTCTTGCACCTTCTTGCAGATAATATGATATATATCCGGCTTCATTTGAATATACGAGTTCTTCATCGCGCAAAATCAAACCCGTAATGATGGTGTCATCCGTGTTAGAGCCTGCTTGTACTTCATAAATTGTCATATGATCTTTCGTAAAGTAAATAGTAACATTAATTGCAATATACACAAACATGATTAAAAAAATTACAATACCGATATTAACATCTTTGCGCCTTTTAAATTTAACTACTTTTTTATTGCCGCTCAAGCTTACACCTCCTATTTACGGTTTCCAATATATTATACTGATTCTTCAAGGATTTTTAAACCCCTATTTATAAATTTTTTGGTTTTTATCAAAACATGTATACTTAAGTAAAAAAAGGTAATTATATTATCATAGACGAAAAGGAGGGCTTCATATGAAAACAGTAGACTTTATCTGCCTACTTCTTGTGATTATTGGTGCAGTTAATTGGGGTTTGATTGGATTTTTTGATTTTGATTTAGTACGAGCAATCTTTGGAGAAATGACCTTTGTTTCCAGAGTAATTTATGCCATCGTTGGTGTTGCAGGATTATATGCACTCAGTTATTTTGGCAGAATAAGAAATGATTAACCACCAATAACAAAAAACAGGAGCGACCAATCGGTACGCTCCTTTTATTATCGTTATTATGTATCTTATTATAAAGATACAATGACATTCTTTTTTACACTTTCAGGTAATTGGTCAGGATTTAATGAGATACTAATTGTAATATCCACCTTGAAATGTTCTGATATTTTCTCTAATTTTCCAATCACATACGCAATATTATTATTATCTGTGCATGTGACTTGTAAAAAGCAATCCATATATAATGCTTGTAAATCATGATCCTGTGATATAATACCACAGATAAAGCCTATAAATTCGTTGGAATTCTCAATAAAATAATCTGGGACAGTAATTAACCTAATCTTATTACTTAATTCGTACATATGCTTGTTGCTTTTGTCAAGATAAACAATGCTTCCTTTTGCTGCTCTCACCTCAGTGTTAGCTTTTTCGATAAGGATTTTTGTTTTTCCCTTACCTTTCTCGCCTGCAATAATCTGTATCATTGTAATCTCCTCCTTATAATGGTCGCAACGAATTATTGTGCGATGCCAATAATATTTTGTTGTATTATTTGCATAAAGAACTTATTACCATAATTAAGTATAGTACATATATAATTAAAAAACAACTACTAATTTGCATTAATTACCTAAGGTTTTCGATAACAAATGAGACATCTGTGCGTAAATCAAATCATTACTTTCCGCTTTCAAAATTACTGATATATACTTTGTTCCTTCGGTGTTTTGACTCAACAGAATCAAACAATTTCCTGCTTTATAAGTGGTTCCAGTCTTACCACCAAGGATGGTAACACCTTCTGGCGCTTCTGCGTTTCCATCGAGAAACCAATCAGTAGTTTTAAATACATTTTGTTTCTCTTTCCCCGTATAGTCTTGATAGATTGCTGTGAAGGAAGACATATTAATAATTGAAAGAAATTTATCAGATTGAATCAGTTCATTAAAAATGAGATATAAATCATAAGCTGTTGTATAATGAAGTTCATCATGAAGACCATGTGAATTCACGAAATTAGAATGGGTAGCACCAATGCTTGCAGCCTCGTCATTCATCATTTCAGCAAATGCCTCTTCACTTCCACCCACATGCTCTGCAATTGCAATACCTGCGTCATTACCGGAATATACAAGAAGGCAATGTAATAAAGCATCCAGTGAAATGACATCACCTTCTTTAAAACCACATGTCTTTGCACCGGATTCTTGAATATGAGATGCATTATAACTAATCGTAACAGAATCTGTAAGCTCTGCATTTTTTAATACGACCAAAGCCGTTAGTAGTTTCGTTAGGCTTGCCGGGAAAAGTTGTTCATAAACATTGTTCTGATATACTACTTCATTGTCTGTTACATTTACTAACAAAGTAGACTGTGAAGTCAATTCAGCATCAGTATCTGGAGTTTCATCAATTGAAATAAGAGCAAGATCCTTTGCAAAAAAGTCATTTGTCTGTGTACTTAAATCATTGTCAATTTTAAATTCATCTAAGGTCTTCGTGTCTGTATAGGATAAAAACTGATCAGAAATATTCTGACACCCACTCAATATAAATATTGAAATTATAATACAGCTAAGTAATCTTTTTTTCATATTGTCTACCCTTTTCAACCTAAGTTTTTAAAGCTATCTAATTCCAGTAGCTTTTTCAAATTGTGTTTATGCTATTATTAAGACAGAAATATACTTGTTATTTCTATCTTCCTAAATTGTCGTTTTTCTGTAAATACATAAAAATTATGATTTAAATAATTTTCTCCACTCCAAATCACCATGATCAAGTGCCTTAATCAGTAGTTCTGCAGATGCTAAATTCGTTCCAAGTGGAATGTTATGAGTATCACATAACTGAACCACATTATTCACATCCGGCTCATGAGACTTAGGTGTAAGAGGATCTCTTAGAAAAATTACTAGGTCCATCTGATTGTGTTCGATTTGTGAGCCCATTTGTTGTTCACCACCAAGATGACCTGCCAGATATTTATGAACTGTCAAATTGGTAACCTCTTCAATTAATCGACCGGTGGTACCGGTAGCAAAGAGTTCATGTTTACTTAGAATTCCACGATAAGCTATACAAAAGTTTTGCATTAACTTTTTCTTAGCATCGTGAGCAATAAATCCTATATTCATATCGTATACCCCCTAACTTTTTTTCGTTGTAGCCTAATATTAAGTAAAATTCCAATTGCAATCATACTACTGACTAAAGAACTTAAACCGGAACTAAGAAAAGGAAGTGGAATTCCTGTATTTGGTAATATTGAGGTGGCAACTCCAACATTAACAAATACTTGAAACATAAACATAGAAGCAATTCCAATTGCAATTAATGTTCCTAAATAATCAGGTGCCTTTTTTGCAGTCAATAAGCACTTAGAAATCAGGACTGCAAACAAGGTAATGATCAAACAGCTTCCAATAAAGCCAAGCTCTTCACCAACTACAGAAAATATAAAATCACTTTCTGAGATTGGAACAGATTTATAACCTCGTAAACCTACAGCAGTATCAGATAATAATTTTCCGTAAAGCTGTCCAGAACCAATTGCCTGTATCGAATTCACCTGTTGATATATAGTTTCAGGATACAGTTCAGGATTAAGAATAGATAATACTCTTCCTTGTTGATAATGAGTTAATAATCCTTGATAGTCCTGTTGAATATACCAAAACAATCCAATAAAGCTAGGTATGCCCAACGCTACGATAGGAATAATAATTTTATAACTTAAACCTGCTGAAAATATCATCATTACAAAGATAAACAACATCACCAAACTTGTGGAAAGATTTGGTTGTGTTGCTATGAAATAGGTTGGTACTGCCATTATTACGATAGAAATTATGATAACTATAGCAGTGTTGAGACGTTGGCGGACGACAGTAAAAAATTTTGCCATAAATAAAATCATAATGATTTTACTTAGTTCCGAAGGTTGAAATTGAAAAAATATCAAATTAATCCAACGCTGTGAATGGTTCATGGTTACACCAACACCAGGTACCTTAACAAGGAGTAGCAGTCCGATATTTAAAAAATATAAAGCAATATAAAATTTACATATAAAATGATAATCAATAATTGATACAATTCCAGCTAATAAAAATCCACCAAACAGACCCATAAGATGTCTAGTAAATAAATTTTCATCTTCTACCTGTACCTGTTTGATTAGATAAGCACCAATTACTCCTAAAACTAAGGCAAGTAGTATTAATGATATATTATAGCGTTTAAAATCATATTCCTTTAATTTAAACATAAATGTTCATCCCTATTTCTTATAAGACTTCATATCCTTGATTGGAATATTAGCAAATAATGCAGGTACCGTACCATTATTTGATTCAGATTCCATTTGAGTAATTTTGATATCCAAGCCCTCCATATCTATTTCTATATATTTGGAGATGACTGCTATAATATCATTCTTAATTTGTTCCATAATTTCCGGAGAGCAACCAGCACGATCAGAAATCAGTACTAATTTTAATCTGTCTTTGGCTATATTGCCGGTACCCTTTTTTTTGAAAAAATCTGAAAAGCTCATAAATATCCCCCTTCTAGTTTCTCCTTCGTTTGCCAAATAATTTACCAAATATTCCACTTCTTTCTTTTAAATCCAAGAAGGGAACTTCTTCTCCGATAATTCTTCTACAGATGTTCATATAAGCTTGTCCTGCTAGTGAGTCTGAACCAACAAGTGGTTCTCCTTGATTTGTGGATATTACAATGTTTTCATCATCGGGTACTACGCCAATTAATTCAATTGCTAAGATTTCACATACATCGTCGCTTGACATCATATCACCACGTTTTACCATATCCATACGGATACGATTAACAATTAATTGAGTCTGCTTCATTTCATTTGCTTCTAATAAACCAATAATTCTATCTGCATCACGAACAGCGGAAACCTCCGGTGTTGTAACAACTAATGCTCTATCGGCACCAGCAATTGCATTTTTAAAGCCTTGCTCAATACCAGCTGGACAGTCCATTAATATGTAATCAAATTCATCTCTAAGCTCATTTGCTAGTTTAATCATTTGCTCTGGATTAACCGAATTCTTATCACGCGTCTGAGCGGATGGCAACAGATAAAGATTTGGATAACGTTTATCCTTAATTAAAGCATTACGAATTCGACAGGTACCCTCAATTACGTCAACCAAATTATATACGATACGATTTTCTAATCCCATTACTACGTCTAAATTTCTGAGTCCTATATCGGTATCAATTAATACAACTTTTTTGTCTAACTTTGCTAAACCGGTACCAACATTTGCGGTTGTAGTTGTTTTACCAACGCCACCCTTTCCCGATGTTATTACTATAACTTCTCCCATACTATTTCCTCCAAACCATATTTATTCATAATTTATACCGTCTATAGGTTGATATCATGAATGATATCTTTACTTAGCGGTTCAATATAAATATTACCATTTTCCAAAAATGCTATTTTTGTTTCTTTGACTGCGTCTTTTACAGGCTTATCCGGTGATCTTGCGATAGTATCAGCAATTCTAATTTGCGTTGGGTTCATATCGAGAGCAACTACAAACGCATTTTCATTGCCACATGCACCAGCAAAGACGGTTCCTTTTAGTGAACCGAGTACTATAATATTGCCTTTTGATACTACTCTTGCACCATGATTTACATCTCCAATAATTACAACGCTTGTTTCAAATTCTAAAGATGCTCCAGAACGTAAAATACCTTTATAAAATTGCCCTGATGTACTAGATAGTTCCATCAATTTCTGATCGAGAGACTTTTTGAAGAGCTCTTCTTTTTCAGAATCGTTTTCTACGATACATATAACCTGCATATCAGAGTTTTCAGCTATGATATCAAGAATTTCTTTTTGCTCTATGGTCGATAATTTTCGCCCTTCAAAGCTTATTGCCATCTTTGCGTTCTCAAAAAATTTACTAGATTCCTTGAATTTTTCTGCAATCACTAATTTTAATTCTTCAAAATCATCGTCAGGATTCAAGACAACTACAATACCATATTTATTTCCCTTAATAATAACTGAATTATTCATAGAACTCCCATCCGCCCTGTGATTACCACTGGACCTATTAGTCGGAAAAAGCTGCTGATTCAGATTCGGGTAGTGTTACACCACCTTCGACTAGAGCACTATAATCCTTTAATTTAAAATAATATTTATATACATCTCTACCAAGTTCTGCCGCGTATTTTGAGGTATGACCATTCGGAATAACTGCTGTAACGGAAATCTTTGGTTTATCAAATGGAGCATAGGATACAAATAACGCATGGTTTGGATTGACTTTACTTTTTTGTGCAGTACCTGTCTTTCCCGCTACTTCAATTTCAAAATTTTGAAATATAGGATTAACGGAGCCACCGGGCGCATTAACAACGTAATACATACCTCTCTGAACAGTATCCCAAGTAGAATCGCTAATGCTTGTTAAATCTTTAAATACTTTTGCATTGTTTTTTAAAAGTATTTTTCCATCCTTATCAACTATTTTGTTTAATACGGTTAAATCATAACATGTACCGCGATTTGCTAAGGTTGTAACATATCTTGATAATTGAACAGGGGTATAGTCGTTGGTACCTTGTCCAATTGCGGAACGAACGGAATCATCATTAGAAACTTGAGGATTGGCTTCATACAGTTCGATACCAGATTTCTCATTTAAGCCAAATAAATCGGCATACTTTGCTAATTTTTCAATACCAAGCTGTTCACTGTATTTACCTGCACTGTCTAAGCCAAGACGATATCCCATTTCATAAAAAAAGTAGTTACAGGATACTTTTAGTGCATTTGCTACATCGACTGATCCATGTGAACTTGGGAATTTATAACATTTTGGAGAAGGTATAATCTTTTCAAAGATACCCAAGTCTCTGACTGTATCCGTTGGCCCTACTACTTTTTCTTCCAAAGCAGCAATTGCTGTAAGCATCTTATAAGTAGAACCGGGTGCAGTACGCTGTTGCGTTGGTCTGTTTAAAAGTGGTAATGCTTTATCTTCCATGAGCTTCTTATAATAGGCGGAATCAATTTTATTCGCAAGCATATTATTATCATAGCTTGGATAAGATACCAATGCAAGAACATCACCATTCGTTACATCTGTTACCACTAAAGATCCACTGCAAGGTTCAAGTGCTAACATCGCAGGGGTTATTTCCAAAGATATCAACTTATCCCTCATAAATTGGAAAGGTGATAAACTACTACTTTTTAGGTTATTTACATTATCTTTATTATATTCTAACACACCTTGGTCGAATAATAAAAGACAAATTTCAGTTCCCGATAAATTATACGAAAATACTAGGTCACGATATATCATTTTATTAAAAGTGCTGTCATCATTTTTTAATATATCTTTTGTATATGTGATTAATTTTGTATATAACTCTTCCGGAATATAATATTCAGTACCAATATTTAATTTTGATAAGTCAACCCAATTATTTGCAATCGCATATTGTAAAAAGCTGCTTAGACTTATTTTATTATTGCGATATGCATTATAGGTGGTGTCATCCGATTGAATAAAATTTGTTAATAAAGTATTTGGATCAGTCTGTTTTGTGGAACTAAATGAATTTGATAAAATATCCTGATCAACCAATACAGAATAGAAATAATCCAGATAGTCTTCCATTTCTCCTGCTTTATTATTTACTATTGTATTATCAATTGCTAACAAGTTGTCTAGCTGATCCATGACATCATTTAATTTAGTTTGGTATTTTTCATAAACCTGTTGCTCTAAAGCAGAGGCATCCTCATCATCGAATTGTTTTACATCAATGACATTATTGCTAATCAAGGCATTATACACCTCATAAATTGGAGTTAATATATCGTTTGCACTTTCCCCTTTGGTACCGTAATCCATAGTAGGTACAATTCTAGAGATTAAGATTCCAGCAATTTTTTTCTCTAGGATATGATAACAGGCTTTTTGCAAATCACTGTCAATCGTCAGGTACACATCGTTTCCTGCGGTAGGATCAATGCGATCTACAACTTCAATTACTTTACCTAAGGTGGTTGTAGATACAAGCTCACTACCTTTTGTCCCGCTAAGATAAGACTCATATTCTTTTTCAAGACCAGTCTTTCCAATGATATCAGTAGAGTTGTAACGATCAGTTTCTGCTTCATAACTAGAAAGTTCTTCCGCATTGATTAAACCGGTATAACCTAGAAGATGTGAAAAATAAAGACTGTCATTATAAATACGTTTTGCTTGTCGCTGTACTTCTACTCCTAGTAAGGTAGAACTACTCTCCATTACGGCTGCAACTGTAGTATCACTTACGTTGGACGCAACCGTAATCTGTTGATATTTTGGATAATTGCAAAACAAAGCATAGCGGACACTCATAATTTTGAGTGCTTCTTCTATTGTATATTGATCAGAAATATTGAACATCGTTGTAAAATCTTCGGTACCATAACGAAGAAAATCAAAAACCTCTTCTGCGGTTGCATTCACTTGACTTTCTGTTAATTCTTTATCTTCTAATACAAAAGCATAAGCATTCTTTTTAAAGCGTGTTAAAGCCACACCACTCTCAGTAAATTCAAATTCTCCTTGGTCATTTTGTTTAATGTAGAATTCATTCTCCAAGGTATCTCCATAGCCTTCGATGATTTGAATCAATTGATAAATCACCGAATTCTTTTGCTCGTTTGTCTCTAATGCAGTACTATCCTCTAGCATGATAGAATACGAAAGAGCATTCGTAGCTAAAAGCTTACCATTTCTATCATAAATATTACCCCGCGTACTTTTAATTTCTCTACTTTTAGCCGTCTTTTGCTCAGACTCTTGTGCGTGTGTTTGGCCTTGTACAATCTGCAAGACAAAGAGACGACTGATTAAAATCGTGAATAAAACAAGATATATAATTACGATTGGTAACATCCTCGATGAAAATAATTTTTTAATTTTTTCTAAAAAGATATCAAACAATATTTAAACCTCCTCATTCGCAACACGGTCTAAATGCCTATTAATCATATGTAACAGTTTATACAAGAGAACAGAAATCACTACGGTATAAATAATCTCGGGAAGAACAATTCTTCTAAGATAAAAGAGGATGTTTAATCGGCCTCTCAATAGGAATTCAAATACATAATAAAAAAATCCATAAAGCAAATCACTTATTGCAACGAAAAGGATAGGGAAGGTATAATCATCATCTGAGTAAATTCTATGACCATAGCCATTGAGATACCCGATTATCATATATAACAAGGCATAAAATCCGATGATATTACCAAAACTTAAGTCTATTAATAAACCACTAAAAAGGCCTACCAAGAGACCTGACATTCTGCCTCTCATATATGCTGTTGATACGACTAAAATCAGTAACAAATTAGGCATAACATTGGCGAGTGCAATATAAGGAGACATTGAACTTTGTATTAAATAACATAATATGATTTCAATTATAATAATAATTAATCGCTTCACAAATTTACCTACTTCTTTACTATTCTATCAAGGATTCTTTCAGTTCAGTAATAATTAATACTTCCTCTAAACGTTCAAAGTCAACAACTGGTGTTAAATATGCCGTCTTAGTCATATTGCTTGCATCTATCTGGATATCACTGACATAACCAATTAATATCCCCTGCAGGAACTTTGGACTAATATGGGAAGTAACTACTTCATATCCATCATAGACCTCGGCATCCTTATCAATCATCTCTACTTTAATTTTTCCTTCATCAAGCAACTGTAAATCACCTTGAATAATACAAGTATCTGAGGTCTTTAAAAACATACCACTTACATTACTGTTATCATCGATAATTGATCGAACAATAGAGTAATTTTGATGAACTTCTACGATAATACCTACCAAACCATTTCCAGCAAGTACATTCATATCAACGGCAAGACCATCTCTACTTCCCTTATCAATGGTAAATACATTGTACCAATTGTTAGGAACTTTATTAATGACACGCGCAGCTACTTTTGGATAATCTACATATTTCTGATCCAGCTTAAAAAGCTCGCGTAATCCATCTAATTCATACTTGTCTTGTAATAATAATTTATTTTGATATGATAAACCACTCACATCTTCTTTTAGTTTAGCATTTTCGTCCAATAAATCGTTCATACTCCTTAAAGTATCCATTTTACCGGAAATATAACTTCCAATTGAATTAATCCCTTTTTGCATCGGGGTAATTACGGCGCCAACTGCTGATTTTACTGGCGTTAGCTTTTCACTGTACCGGAAAGATATAAAAATCAAACTGATACAAAGTACAACGCATATGATAAGAACATGCTTTGGGTTAAGATTTATTTTTGTCCTTCGTCTCATAATATCCTCTATTCCGCCTCCACCGATGGCTCTTATATAAGAAGCCTGATATAGCCAAGAATATAGAAATGATTTCCACTGAAATTTATTCTATATTCCTTTCACCCTTACTTCTATATCAGTATAATATAAATTAATTAATAATTGTAGTTTGTCTCAAGTTGCTTGCTAGACAAGAAAGCTTGCTGTCTTCCATAATCTTACCAAGTCCATTGACTACCGTATTTGCGGAATTCTCACATATATTTACCTTTAAGTCCGTTTCTTGATGAATTAGTTGATCTAACGACTTTATATTAGCTGAACCACCTGTGACAAAAATTCCGGAGTCTATGATATCGGATGAAATTTCCGGTGGGGTTCTTTCTAAAATAATTTTAATTGCATCAATAATATTATACAGATATTCTACAATTGCTTCATAAACGGTGGTAGAATTAATCTCCATTTTCGTTGGTAAACCAGTTACTACATCTCGGCCACAGACATTGACATGAGTTTCTTCAGAAGGAAGAGCACATGCAAGTTGCTGCTTGATCTTTTCCGCTGTTTTGTCACCAATATAAAGATTGTACTTTTTCTTTACTAGATTTTTAATGGATTCATCAAGTCGATTGCCCCCGACTGGTATCATTTTGCTTAAAACAATACCACCAAGTGATATAATAGATACTTCGGTCGTGTCAGCACCAATATCAACCGTCATAACACCCTTCGCATTCATAACATCTAATCCGGCACCAAGAGCATCTGCGATTGGTTTTTCAACAATCTTGATTTTTCTGGCTTTTATATTCGAGTTGGCGATTAGATCAAAAAAGGAACGCTTTTCTACCTCCGTAATATCAGTTGGGGTAGCTACAATAAAGTCTGCATTACTAAATTTATTAGAACCGTTAACGCGCATCATTAAGCGATTTAATAGTGCCAACATATTGGCAATATCGGCAATGACGCCACTTCGAACAGGGTAAGTAACGAAAATATTAGCGGGTGCTTTTTCATACATTTCATAGGCATCATTTCCAGTCGCTATGATATTCTTTCGATCAGATATAGCAATAATATTGCGCTCATCTAATACGATTCCTTCATTTTTCTTATATATTTTAATAGTACTTGTACCAAAATCAATTCCATATGTTTTTAAAGCCATTAAAAGTTTCCTCCTACATTTTAACTTAAGTAATCAATATCTTATGAATGAATGATAAGCATATATTTAACATTCAGAGAAGTCCTTGCTCTTTTAAACTGATATATCTATTATCACCAATAATAATATGATCCATAAGTGTAATTCCTATTAAATTTCCAGCTTCCTTCATCCTTTTTGTAACATGAATATCTTCCATGCTAGGAGTAGGGTCGCCACTGGGATGATTATGCACAAGGATTATGTTTACGGCTTCATATTTTAATGCATTCAGATATACTTCTCTCGATGGCATAATGGAAGTATTAACGGTACCACTTGAGATTACCATATCCTTAATAATTCTGCTTTTTGAATCCATCATCAGAAGTAGGATTTGTTCTCTCGTAAGATGACGCATATCTTGCATATAATAATCGGCAACATTCCCAGGTGTTACTAATTTGATATTATCTTGGTGAATTTCTTTTGCCATGCGTTTTGTAAGTTCCGTCACGCACAGAATTTCAATTGCTTTCACTCTGCCAATTCCATTTATACTCATGAGTTCTTTCATCGTTAGATAATTGAGCCCTTTGAGTCCCGGATGGGCATTTGAGAATTTGAGAATATTTGTAGCTAAATCAATAGCTCTTTCTTTCCGTGAGCCTGTTCTAATGATAACAGAAAGTAGTTCAGCGTCAGATAACGCACTGGCACCGTAGTTTTCACATTTTTCATAAGGCCTTTCAGATACGGGAAGTTCTTTTACTGTTAGATAATTTGTATTCATGACATCCTCCTAATTTACTTCTCTCTCCAAGAAATCAATTGGGTCATGTCGATATAATCTTATATTTTTTTATAGATAAAAATTGCTGCAAGCACACCAATAATACTAGCAACGGTAATCCTTATGTTGATACCAAATTTGATTACAATTACACTTAGATTTAAACTTACTATACCGCCATTAGCAGTGTCACCAATGCCAAAATCCATACCATAATCAAGCCAAGATAAGCCTTTGATGTCCCTCGTTAAATATCCAAGAAAACTTCCAAGAACAATCCCTGCAAGAATTAAAAGAAATAATGCCCAATTGTTTTTGCCATATGTTTTTGCCATAGCCAATGCTCCCTTCTAGTAAGACTTCGTAATATAAAATGATAGGTTACCAAATTACATTTTAACATAAGAAAGGTAATTTGTATACAAAAAATATGGTTCTTATAATGTAATGAAAATAAGGCTTCTATGTCAAAATCAAGCTAATTACTGATACAATACACAGTATGTGTTAACCGAATTCTTTCCTAATCTCGATTTTATAGATGAATTATCCCTTGCTCGTAAAGTTTTTGAACAGACATTAGTATCCCAAATTTTGCATGATACCAAGTAAGCCCACCTTGAAAAAATACGGTGTAGGGTGGTTTAATTGGAGCATCTGCTGATAATTCAATAGAGGAACCCTGAATAAAAGAGCCGGCCGCCATAATAACATCATGCTGATAGCCAGGCATAGCCCAAGGTTCAGGTGATACATAGCTGTCAACAGGTGCAGCAGCTTGAATTCCCTTGCAAAAAGCAATAACAGCCGATGCCGAGTTTAATGTTATAGCTTGGATAATATCGTGTCGCTCTTGCCTTCCATTTGGTAAAACCTTGTATCCAAGTCGTTCATAAATATTAGCAGCATAGATTGCACCCTTAAGCGCACCGGATACCACTTGTGGTGCTAAAAATAAGCCTTGAAAAAGTGGTGAATTTAATCCAAGGGAAGGTCCAACCTCTTTACCAAGTCCAGGTGCTGTTAATCGGTAGGCAGCATATGCAACATATTCCTTCTTACCAACAATATACCCGCCAATAGGGGCGAGTCCACCGCCAGGATTCTTTATTAAGGAACCAACACATAGGTCGGCACCTACATCGGAAGGTTCGATGGTCTCTACAAACTCTCCGTAGCAATTATCCACCATACATATGGCATCTGGTTTGATCTCTTTTACAAATGAAATTAATTCACCAATTTGTGTTACCGATAAGGTTGGACGATCAGCGTAACCTTTCGAGCGCTGGATGGTCACAAGCTTCGTCCGTTCATTGATTGCAGCTCGAATATTATCCCAGTCAAAGCTTCCATCATAAAGCAGATCTACTTGTCGATAGGTAATTCCAAATTCTGCTAAGGAGCCTCTTGATTCGGTAATTCCAATGACACCTTCAAGTGTATCGTATGGCTTACCAACTGGTGATAAGATTTCATCTCCAGGTCGCAAATTCCCAGATAATGCAACAGTAAGCGCATGTGTTCCACTGATGATCTGAGGGCGGACTAATGCATCCTCAGCATGAAAAACATCGGCATATACCCTTTCTAAGGTATCTCTGCCGATATCATTATAGCCATATCCAGTGGTAGCCGCAAAATGTACATCACTTAATTTATTATCCTGCATTGCTTTCAAGACTTTTAATTGATTGAATTCGGCAATCTTATCAATCTGCGCGAAACGCTCCTTTAATTCTTCTTCTATACTCTCGCAAAAGGTAAGTACCTTTTGATCTATTCCAAAAGCTTGATAGCTTTGATCTATTTCTTTCGTTATCATAAAATTTCCTCCGTATGTTTTATATCCTTATAATCTAGTTAAGGTTGGATCTATACCATTTAGTTTACATAATATAATTATGTTGCTCTATAGCTTTAATAATTCTAACATGGTCGATAAAATACCAGCTTCGTTCTCAAATTCGTTTTTATTGATCCAAATTACATCTTTTTCCCTTTTAAACCATGTGATTTGACGTTTTGCAAAATGCCTGGTGGCTTTCTTTATAGTTTCTACTGCTTCTTCGTAGGAAAGTTGCCCCTCTAAGTAAGCAAAGAGCTCCTTATATCCCAACCCTTGCATCGAAACCAGATCTCTTGTATATCCTCTGTTTGCTAAAGTTTTTACTTCATCAAGGAGACCACGTTGCATCATAAGATCCACTCTTTGGTCAATTGACTGATAAAGCTTAGACCGTTCATTGTTTAAGACAAAGTAATAGAACTTATAAGGTGATTCATTCCCTCTTTGTTCTTCATTGTGAGAAGAAATCTTGTCACCTGTTTGTTTGTAATATTCTAAAGCGCGAATGACACGTTTCGTATTATTGGGATGAATAGCATCCGCACTCTCCATATCAACGCTTTCTAACATCTTATGAAGATATTCGTTGCCCATATCCTGAGCAAGTTGCACTAGTTCCTCGCGATATGAAGAATCAGCTTCATTTTCAGTGAAGTTGATATCATAGAGTACTGCTTGAATATAAAAACCCGTTCCACCAACAAGGATAGGGATTTTGCCTCTTTGATAAATCTGCTCCATATAGGAAAGCGCATATTCTTTAAATTTAACCACATTGAATTCTTCCTCAGGCTCAAAGGTGTCAATTAAATAATGCGATACGCCGCACATTTCTTCCTGTGTGATTTTAGCTGTTCCAATATCCATGTGTCTATAAACCTGCATAGAATCCGCAGAAATAATCTCTCCATCTACGGCTTTTGCAAGCTTAATTGAAAGCGTTGTCTTTCCAACGGAGGTAGGTCCGGTCAAGATGATTAAAGGCTTTTTCTTCATAGGGGTTCCTCCTTATGGTAAAAATTATACAATTCTTTTGAATTTTTTTTCTATTTCATATTGGCTCATAGAAATAATAATAGGTCTTCCATGGGGACAATGATAAGGGTTTTCTAAGGTTAATAGTTCTTTGATTAAGGCGTTTGCTTCTTCGTGAGACATTGTATGATTTGCTTTTACAGCAGCCTTACAAGAAAGCGATGCAACGCGCTCTTGCACTGAACTCGGTGTTAAATGGATAGAATCTTCTACTAAATCATCAATGAATTCGAGCAATAAATTTTTTTCCGATATTCCATATAAATCAGCCGGTACCGCTCTCACGGAGTATTCATTTCCTCCAAAGTGTTCAAACTCATATCCAAGGTTTTTCAAATCGTCGTGATACTTCACAATTACTTCCTGCTCCCTCATGCTTAAGGTCAACACAATTGGTGGAAGTAATAGCTGAGACTGAAAGGTTTTCTCCTTAGCAGCGCGCATCGTTCTCTCATAGAGCACCTTCTCATGTGCCGCATGCTGATCAATGATAAAGAGTTCTTTCTTATATTCCACTAGCCAGTAAGTTGAGAATAGCTGACCGATGATACGATGATCATCAAATGCTTTTTTTGAAATAAAGGGTGCTTCTGGAATCGAAAATAAATCTAGCTGCTTTGATATTATGGGGTCATTACTATGGTCAGTAGAAAAAAAAGTAGGATTACCTAAGTAGCTGCTATCCTCATGAATGAAAGCGGTGTTCTCTGGTGAAATGGTTGACTTATCAGGCTTTAATTCTCCTACTGTATTCCCTGTAGTTTGTTTTGGTTGAGTCAATTGAATAAATTGCTTTCTACGATTTTCTTCAAAGGGTTCAGGAAGGCTTATCGTCTCACCCTTTATCTCTTTTTGCTGTGTTAATTTAACACTTGGAATCATTTCCTTCTGCGATAATGCATCTTTAATGGCATTTATCGTAAGGGAATAAATTTCTTCATTATTTTTTAATCGTACCTCAAGCTTTTGTGGATGTACGTTTACATCGATAAGAATTGGATTGATTTCAAAATAGATAGAAACAAATGGATATTTGTGCTGCATTAAATATGGTTTAAAAGCTTCTTCAATTGCTTTTGTTATGATGATGCTCTTAATATATCTACCATTAATAAAATAATTCTCATAATTACGGTTACCCCTCGTTACGACGGGCTTACCGATATAACCGGTGATTTTTACATCTTCTGTAGTAGCATTTACAGGCAAAAGCTGTTTTGCAACATCTCGTCCATATACATGGTAAAGAATATCCTTACTACTATTATTACCAGAGGATTGAAGCTTAATTTGATTATTCATAATAAACTTAAAAGAAACTGACGGGTGGGATACCATAAGGCGTTCCATTAAATCAGAGATATAGCCTGCTTCTGTAGTTGCTGATTTAAGAAAATTTCTACGTGCAGGTGTATTATAAAATATATTTCGAACTAAAATGGTAGTACCGTTGGGACATCCAATTTCCTCTAAGGATTTTTGAACGCCTCCTTCGATTAGATATCTTGTACCACTGAAGGAATTTGCTGTCTTTGTAATCAGTTCCACTTGAGAAACAGCAGCAATGCTGGATAATGCCTCACCACGAAAGCCAAGACTAATCACAGATAGTAGATCCTCAGCCGTGCGAATTTTACTTGTTGCATGACGAAGAAATGCGAAAGGAATATCCTCTTTCTCAATTCCAGCGCCATTATCCGTGATACGAATAAAGCTTAATCCACCTTCTTTAATCTCTATCGTAATTGCGGTAGCACCTGAATCAACGGCATTTTCAATAAGTTCCTTTACCACAGCACTAGGTCGTTCTACTACTTCTCCGGCAGCTATTTGATTAATTGTCTTTTCGTCTAATACATGAATGAATGGCATGTGCATCCCACCTTAGATTCGTTCTTTTATTTTTGTTTGTATATGGTACATTTTATTGAGCGCATCAATTGGCGTAAGCCTTGATAAATCAAGTTCTCTTAACTCCATCAAAATATCCTCGTTATTTGAAACAGAAAATAACGATAGTTGATTGGTTTCCTTTGACTTTTTCGATGTTTTTGTTGCGCTTTTCTTTATTTCAAGTACTTCAGATAGTTCCATTTGTTTCTGCTCATCTTCTTCTATCCGTTGTAGATCGTTTCCCTTTTTCTTGGATTTTAATGCAAGATCATTTCCAGTGAGTTCGATTACAATCTCAGTTGCGCGTTTTAATACATCACTTGGAACACCTGCAAGCTTTGCTACTTGGATACCATAACTTTTATCCGCACCGCCCTTTACAATTTTACGCAGGAAAACAATATCTTCTCCCTGCTCCTTGACAGCGATGCAATAATTATTGACACCCTCGAGTCTACCTTCTAGTTCCGTAAGTTCATGATAATGAGTTGCAAATAAGGTCTTTGCGCCAAGAAGCGATGGATTGCTGATATGTTCCACCACAGCCCATGCAATACTTAAACCATCAAAGGTACTTGTTCCTCTGCCGATTTCATCGAGAATCAAAAGACTGTTCTTCGTCGCGTTGCGAAGAATATTAGCGACTTCGGTCATCTCAACCATAAAGGTACTTTGCCCTGAAGATAAATCATCAGAGGCCCCAACACGGGTGAAAATGCGATCTACAATTCCAATCTCTGCTCGATCAGCCGGTACAAAACTACCGATTTGTGCCATAAGAACAATCAATGCAGTTTGTCTCATATAGGTCGACTTACCTGCCATATTTGGTCCCGTTATAATTGAGACACGGTTGCTTTTATTATCTAGCAGGGTATCATTAGCCACAAACATATCGTGTGAAATCATACGTTCTACGACTGGATGTCTTCCGTTTTTAATTGAAATAGAGCCACTGGTATTCATGGATGGTTTTACGTAATTGTTTTGTTCTGCAACCAATGCCAAAGAAGCGAATACATCGATCTTTGCTACTCCCTTTGCAGTCGTTTGAATTCGTTTTACCTCAAGAGAAATCTGTTCTCTAATTTCACAGAACAGATTATATTCTAGAGAAAACAATTTATCTTCGGCCCCTAGAATGATATCTTCTAGTTCCTTTAACTCCGGTGTTGTATAACGTTCTGCATTGGCTAAAGTCTGCTTTCTTATCCAATTATCAGGAACCATATTCTGATAGGAATTCGTAACCTCCAGATAAAAGCCAAAGACACGATTATACTTAATTTTAAGATTTTTAATACCTGTTGTATCTCGTTCTTTGGTTTCAAGATCCATGAGCCAGTTTTTACCTTCTGTTTTCGCCATTCTTAAGCGATCAACCTCTTCATGAAAGCCTTCCTTAATAATTCCGCCATCTTTGACGCCAAGAGGAGGTTCTTCTGCAATAGAACGATTAATTAAACTGAAAATATCCTCGAGATCATCTAACTCCTCATAAATATCTTTTAATAAGCCCGTATCAAAGCTCTGCAATAAAAATTTAATATGTGGTAGCATGGAAAGGGAGGTTTGAAATGCAATTAAGTCACGCGGACCGGCACTCTTATAACTGATTTTTCCCATTAGACGTTCTAGATCATAGATTGGATTTAAATATTCTCTTATTTCCTCTCTGGTAATCATATTCTCTTTTAGCTGGCTGACCGCCTCTAGTCTTTGGTTAATCATGTCAAAATCGATGAGTGGTTGTTCCATGTAACTTCTTAGCAGCCTGGCACCCATTGCGGTTTTTGTCTTATCAAAAACCCATAAAAGCGATCCTTTTTTTTGCTTTTCTCGTAAGGTAGAAGTTAGCTCTAAATTTCTTACCGTGGAGCTATCTAATAACATATACTTTTCATAAGTATATGGTGTGATTTTTGTAATATGGGATAAGGAATTTTTCTGTGTTTCGTGTAAGAATTGCATAACACAACCCGCGGCAATAACACCGATGGTATAATCCTTTAACCCCAACCCTTCTATGGCACTAACCTTAAAATGCTCCTTCAAGGAGCGAATACAGAGTTCGTCATCAAAATACCAAGGCTCCAGTGAGGATATCGTAAGATTAGTCTGATATTTCAAACTTTCTATATCGACACCACTTACTAAAAACGAATCATTGCAAATAATTTCGGTAGGTGACCATTTATAGATTTCATCCATTAATTTACGATCATTGTCAACTTCAGTTACATAGTAATCACCCGTTGTAACATCAACAATAGAAATTCCATATTCATTCGTTGTATGTACCACAGCCATCAGATAGTTATTCTTCGTTTCATCTAATACCTGTGTATTTAAATTCGTACCGGGTGTAACAATTCGGACAACCTCTCTTCTTACAAGTCCCTTTGCTGCTTTGGGATCCTCTACCTGTTCACAAATAGCAACACGATAGCCGCGGCTTACAAGCTTACTTAAATATCCTTCCACCGCATGATAAGGAACGCCACACATAGGAGCTCGTTCTTCCTGACCATAGCTCTTTCCAGTCAAAGCAATTTCGAGTTCTTTGGAGCAAACATGTGCATCTTCAAAAAACATCTCATAAAAATCACCTAACCGATAGAATAAGATGCAGTCTTTATACTGCTCCTTGATTTGCGTATATTGCTGCATCATTGGAGTTAATTCTGCCATTGTAAACGATCCTTTCGTATTTTATTATCGAAATCATTACAATTATAACACAAGGGCTTTTAATTGCAATGGTTACGGCTATAAGTTATTCTTGCTCTGCAGCTTGTTTTCCATATAAAAATGGCTTCGAAAAATGTTCGACAAACCACTGAATAATCGGACCCATAAAAAATGCTGTAATTACAGTACCAACGCCAATCGTTGCTTTAAAAGAAAGCCCGACCAGTACACACATTAAGTCGGTTCCAATTCTACAAAACCGAAATGAAATTGGGGTTTTCTTGGATAAAATCAGTGCAATAGCATCATATGCCGAAACACCCAAATCGGCAGTGAAATATAATGATGACCCAAAGCACAACAAAATTAATCCAAATAAAAGCATGGCCACCCTTATCCAAAGCTGTTCACCCTGATAAAATTGAGCGATCACGTTTTTTGTAACTTCTGCAGTAAATCCTATTCCAAATAAATTAAAAATAGTGGCGATACCGATGTAATGTCGGTCAATTAGAAACACCAACACTAAAAAGGCTCCGGTTACTATCGTATAAATGCTACCATATCCCAAGCCGAATAGATTACCAATGCCTGTTACAAATACTGTGAAGGGGTCTGCACCCAGCATAGCAGTGTTAAAAATCCCGACACAAATACCGGTTAAAGCGACTCCAATGAAAGCCATTAATATTCTTTTAATCTTCTTTTCCATTTTTGCTCCTAAACATATGCTAAATTATCGCATTTTTATTGTTACCTCGTTGTGTCACTCAATTAATACTATTACTCGATTACATCATCTAATAAATCAGTCCCATCTGCCGCTGATGTGGCAAGCACATCACATCGTTCATTCATCGGATGTCCATTGTGCCCCTTTACCCAGAAATAAGTTACTTGATGTAGCTCCATTGCAGTTAAAAGACGTTTCCATAAATCAATATTTTTTACTGGTTCATTTTTGCCTCTCTTCCAACCCTTCTTTATCCATCCCTCCAGCCAATGATCATTAAATGCCTTAACAAGATATTGAGAATCAGAATGAAGTGAGACATTGCAAGGCTTGGTTAAAGATTCTAAGCCGATAATAGCAGCCATAAGCTCCATTCGGTTATTCGTCGTCTTCTTAAAACCACCACTATATTCTCTCTGATGTTCCATTCCCTTGGAATCAACATAGACGAGTACTGTACCATACCCCCCTGGCCCATCCGGATTTCCTCTCGCTGATCCATCTGTATATATATTAACATTCATATTTTCCCTCATTCCTGCGCATATTTTCTGCGCTTATTAAGTTTGTGTTGTAGATTTGAAAAATCTTTCACACTTGGCTCCCATCTTACCGCTGTAGTGGGTAATTTGTTTTTTATTTTTATATCTGCTTCCACTCCCCATTGGTAAGGAAATCATCTGCCGCTTTTTCTGCGTCTTCAATCATGTCGGCAGGATATCCTAAAATGCCAAGTAATTTAATTGCATTTTTTGAAACAGCTTTTCCTTGATGAAGTTTATAATCAAAAATAATCTCATGATCCAAAATACGTTCTTGAAAATGATAATTGGAATAAAAGTTTCCCAAAATATGAGTAAGCTCGATATCATGGGTTGCTGCACAAACTAGGGTATTCCTTTTTGCAAGCGTTTCTAGAATGCGTGAAGATGCTGCAATTCTCTCTAGTGTGTTCGTTCCACGTAGCACTTCATCTACAAAACATAATGTTGGGATATCATTATTTACACGATCCAAAATACGTTTTAAAGATTTAATCTCAACAATATAATAGCTTTCCTTGGTAAAAATATTATCTCGAAGTGCCATAGAGGAATATATCTGGAAGAAACTTGCTTTGTAACTCGTGCTTAAGGAAGTATATATTGTTTGGGATAAGATTGTATTGATAGCCAAAGTCTTAATAAAGGTGGATTTACCGGAGGCATTTGATCCTGTAATTAGTATACATTGATCCTCATTGATGGAATTCGTCACTGGATGATCAATGAGTGGGTGGTACAAGTCAGTAACCTGTAAATTTGGCTTACCGTCTTTTGAAAGTTCAGGTTCACAATAATAATCCATCATTTCGCGAAAAGATGCAGCTGCAATCATACTATCTAAGTATCCTACGTTAACAAAAATGCGGTTTAAGGTTTCACGCCTGCTATTTAAAAAATTCAACATAGAATTAAACTTGATTAAATCAACATGAAATAACATACGGAAATAGTCAATAAAGATATCCATAAAATTTCCACTCGTATTCTTGGTGACAAGCATTCTAGAACCTTTTTTAAATTTTTTAAAAATATTTGAATCATTTTTAAGCATATCATTATAGATTTTTATCTCAGGGATATCTAGTTTCGTGATTCCCTTTACACTGTCTAAAAGACGAATAATGTAGGAAAATACGGTAAGGTAGGAATCAATCTGTGCTTTCCTCTTGTAGTATCGAATGATATTATTTGCAATAAAGACCACAGTACATATTCCACCGAGTCCTGGATTTACAAAAACATACAAAAGCGATAATACAAGACCCCCAGCCATCAAATAATGTATTAGATTATTTTGTGCTTTTTGTTCCCCTAATCGATTGATATATTCAAATACAGAAATGCTTCTAAGCTTTCCCATCTGTGATAGTTTTAACTGTAAAGAAATTCTTTTTTCCTCATTGGTACCAAAAAATTTAATTAAACGATTCCTTTCCGTTAATTCTTCCGAAGAAAAACACGGTTTACGAAGAAGTGCATATAAATATTCTTCTCCTATCGCACTGCTTGTATTATTTAGCATCATATAAATTTGATCCAAATCAAGATCATTCCAGGTGATATCATCCACATCCAAACGATCATCAACATTGGAAAGATAATAACTTTTCAGAGATTCAAATTTCTCACTAATATATTCTTCATCGGGAACCTTACCCCACTCATTTTTAAGTTGATTCTTGATTTTTTTTATTCTGTTTTTATCATTGATAATGCTCCATAGAATAATAGAAAACAGAACAATAATTATGATTAATATATATTTCATGCCAACCTCCTTGCCTACCACCATTGCGGTAAATATAATTTCTTACTAATTGCTTTATGGTATATTATAGATTTCCATAGTATTTATGTCAACCAATATTACTAAGAGCGCTTCCCAATGTTCGGCGTACTAAAAATGGCTGAACCATATGCTAATCATATAGTTCAACCATTTTTAAGTATGATACGATGGTACAATATGCATTATTAATCATTAATATATCGTACACATTTTACTGGCGTTCTGTAATACATTTTGGAAATTTTGATTCCGGTTCTTGGATTACTTGCATGAATTATATTACCATTACCAATATACATTGCTACATGGTTGATATAACCGGTTGAGTTATTACCATAGAATACCAAATCACCTGGTTTTACATTACCGGATTTAATTGTTGTGCCACCTCTTGCTTGATCTCTTGAAACACGAGAAATCCAATAACCTGCTTCTTTATAAATAGCTTGTGTAAATCCGGAGCAATCGATACCATAGTCTAAACTAGTACCACCCCATACATATCGGTTACCTAAGTATTTCTTAGCAAAATTAACCATACTAGCTCGTTTTGAGGAAACACCAGCGCCAATTTCAAGTTCTTCCATTGAGACTGCTTTTATAAGTTCATAGGATAGATTAACAAACTCTTTTGCAACATAACCTACTTTATCATCAGAATCATCATCACTATCAAATTTGACTTTAACCCATTTATTATATTGTTCTCCATAAGTAACAACAAGTGCCTCTTCCACTAAGAGTTCTTCACCCTCGATCATTGAATCTATTGTAGCGGATGAAATAGATGGACTCCTTCTTACATTTAGATTTGTATTTGCAGTTGCAATAAGATTGCCAACCTGCAAAGCTAATTTTGATGCTTTCTCTCCAGTAATTAGATATAGGCTACTAACATAACCAGTTACTTTACCAGATTTAATCTTTATCCAGCCATTTCCATCATCTGCTTCGAGGATCGTACAACCACCATTTTCTGGAAGTTTACCTACTATTTTCCCATTATCTTCAGGCGTCTGTCTAATATTTAAATTACTTGTGACATTGGCGATACCTATATTATTAAATACTGTAATTACATTACTATCTGATGACAAGGTTGATACGTTAGTCATACCTTTTTCTTCTTGTTGACTGTCACAATATTGTTTGATTGGAATAGCAGCTCCAGCTACACCTTCTTCTAATGCCAAAGCATGGATGGGATTGGCCGTAAATAATACTGCTCCAGTTGCACATACCATCGTAAACCTCAGAAGCTGTTTATACATGTCATTTCCTCCTAATATAATTCTAAATAAAATTAAATATTATATCCATAACTTATAAAGTAAAATTCATATATTACAGAAATGTTAAATTTGTTACGTTTTTATTGTATCAAAGCTTAACAATATTGTCAATGAAATGTTATTATTTTTTAAAATTAACAGCATATTACATAAAAGCCATAAAAAAAAAGACTGTCTCAAAATGGATAGCACTAAAATGCTATATTTTGTGACAATCTTTGTTAATATATTAATTCTATATAATGATACAAATGAGACCACCATTGCTATCATTAATTATTTTTTGCATCGTTTCCTGTAGCTTTAATTGACTATCATCTGTCAATTTATTTATTTTTGTATTGATACCATCTTCCACGAGTTGCCTGATTGTTTTTCCAAAGATATTGGTCTCCCAGATACCCTCAGGGTTTTCCTTCGCATTTTCGTTAATATAAGTGATTAAGCCCTTTGCCTGTTCTTCACTACCAACAATAGGTGCTACCTCAGTAATAATATCTGCTTTAATCATATGGATAGAAGGTGCCGTCGCCTTTATTTTTACACCATATTTGCTCCCATGCTTCATAATCTCTGGCGCTTCTATTGTTAATTCTTCCTTCGTTGGGGAAACAATACCGTAGCCCTTCGTTCTTACCTGTGCACACGCTGCAGAGACTTTTTCGTATTCTGATTTTTTCGCTGCTAATTCCCTTAAAGTTGAGATTAATTGATACTCGCCTGTAATTGGTACACCGATTAAATCACTAAGAATTTTATAATAATAAACATCATCGAATTCTACATTGACTTGAACACTACCATCTTGCATATTTGTCTTATCGACCTTAAAGCGTTTCACATATTTGCTATCGGTATTAAAGTTGGAATTTTTTGCATCTTTAATCAGTGAAATCTTCTGGAACAAAGACCTTACACAAGCAACTAAATCAACTTTAAGCCAGTGATCTTTGGGTAGCATTTCGGCCCATTTTGGCATATAGAAATCAAGCTCTGCAATTGGGAAAACGGATAAAATATTTTCCATTATTTTATTAATATCCTCTTTCTTTAATTGTTCACAATTGACTGGCATTACGGTAACATTATATTGATTTTCTATTTCGTCAGCGAGTTTTATCGTATCATTCGAATATGGTTTATTCGTGTTTAAGAGAACAATAAAAGGTTTTCCGAGGCGTTTTAATTCTTCTATTGTTTTTTCTTCCGGAATTTTATAATTTGCTCTAGGTAATTCTCCAAAGCTTCCATCCGTTGTAATAACAATACCTATGGTAGAATGATCATTGATTACTTTCTTCGTACCTATTTCAGCTGCTTGTGTAAATGGAATTTCATAATCAAACCAAGGAGTTTTCACGAGTCTTTCTTGTTCATTCTCAATATGGCCAGAAGCACCCTCTACCATATAACCAACACAATCAATCAACCGAATCTTTACCTTTGTTTCATCATCGAGCGCTATTTCCGCAGCTTCTTTGGGTATGAATTTGGGTTCTGTTGTCATAATTGTTCTACCAGCTGCACTTTGCGGTAATTCGTCAATCGCTCTCTCTCTGCTATGGACATCTTCAATATTTGGTATTACTAAGAGATCCATAAATCTCTTAATAAAGGTAGACTTCCCTGTCCTAACTGGTCCTACCACACCTATGTATATTTCACCGCCTGTCCTAGCCTGAATATCATTGTAAACATCAAACTGCCCTAACATACTTCAACCTCCTTATGGTTATAATTAAAGATATGCAGGGCAGTTTCATTCTATGATATGTTAAATGTACTTGTATTACGATAACATAAATCTTATTTCAAAAAGGGATGTCGCAAAACTTTTTACTTTTTGTATCCCCATAATTTTAATGCCATTGATAATTCCTCGTTATCCTTTGCAGCATCATCTAAAGCGATTCCATTCATGACTGCGTCAATCGCTTGTAACATTGCTTTTGCACCACCGGCAGATCCCATCGGATGTCCTTGGACCGCACCTCCGGCTGCCAAGACAATATCGGTGCCCACTTCTTTGATATATTTTTCTACCATTCCAGGATGTACCCCACCACCAATGGAAGGCATTGTTGGTTTTACTTGATAGTAAGGCAGCGATAATTGTTGCGCTGTCTGTATATATTTCTGGTATTGCATTGGATATCCACCATATGGGGTATTAATCATAACAATATCAGCACCTGCAAGTCTTGTTAATTTTCCAACTGATAGAGGAGAACTCATTCCGCTGTTAATACCTTCATAAAACATTCCAGCTCCTGCACAGTGTGCAAGAATTGGTACGGAAACACTTTTCGCAATTTGATGTAGTGTGCTATA